>TARA_B110000858_G_scaffold196515_1_pt1 | contig 32649 bp, 27 predicted proteins | sample TARA_B110000858 | Tara Oceans TARA_B110000858 (sample SAMEA4398247) | marine metagenome | biome: Polar Biome; feature: [SRF] surface water layer (ENVO:00010504); material: water (ENVO:00002006), including particulate matter (ENVO:01000060) such as... | depth 5 m | reverse complement strand
ACCGGCGAAGCACGGGACCTCACAGAGGTTATCAGCCAACTGCACGAGTACAAGGCGATCGCGATCGTCGCGGCAGACCTGATGAGCCTGACACTTCTAAAACCACCGGGCGAGATGGGAGCGGATGTCGTTACCGGCACTACGCAACGTTTCGGCGTACCCATGGGGTACGGTGGCCCGCATGCTGCCTACTTCGCTACTAAAGAAGACTACAAACGTGCCGTTCCCGGTCGCATCATCGGTGTTTCCGTCGATAAGCGAGGCCGCCAAGCATTTCGTATGGCACTTCAGACTCGCGAACAGCATATACGCCGCGAGAAGGCGAACAGTAATATTTGTACTGCGCAGGTATTGTTAGCAAATATTTCCGCCTTGTATGCAATGTATCACGGTCCCAAAGGTCTAAAGATTATTGCGCAGCGAATTCATCGACTAACTTCTATCGTAGCCGCGGGGTTGCAGAACACCGGCATCAAAATAATAAACGAAAATTTCTTCGACACCCTTACTCTTAAAGTAGACGCTGAAGAATTGGGTGCTATTTTAGATCGCGCGAAGGCGAGCAAGATAAACTTGCGTATCGATAGAGCCGAGCAAGACAAGACCATTGGAATAAGTTTGGACGAGTGCTCCTCCAGTGTAGATGTTGAAAATATTTGGCAGATCATTCTCGGCGATGCCGCTGCGGAACTTTCGATCTCCCGCATTGATGCGCAGATAGTAAGCGGTGAAACGGCAGCTGTTATTCCAGATAACTTGATTCGTCGCAGCTCGTACTTACAACATCCCAACTTCAATAACTATCACAGTGAAACTGAGATGATGCGTTATTTGAAGAAACTCGAAGACAAAGATATTTCACTCACCCATGCGATGATCGCACTGGGCTCCTGCACGATGAAGCTTAACGCCGCTGCAGAGATGGCACCTATTAGCTGGCCTGAATTCTCAAAGCCACATCCGTTCACGCCAATTGAACAAATGACAGGCTATCAACAGATGATTTCTGGCCTGGAAAAGATGCTTGAAGTAATTACCGGATTCGATGCGGTAAGTATGCAACCGAATTCAGGCGCTCAGGGTGAATATGCCGGCCTGCTTGCTATCAAGAAATATCTTGTAAGCATCGGTGAGACCGCCCGCGATATCTGCCTAATACCGAGCTCGGCTCATGGCACGAACCCCGCCAGCGCACAGATGATCGGCATGAAGGTTGTGCTCGTTGCCTGCGACGAGAATGGCAACATCGATGTTGAAGATCTGCGCAGCAAGGCGGAAGCGAATACAGATAATCTCGCCGCACTGATGATCACCTACCCTTCAACCCACGGCGTGTATGAAGAATCCGTGAAAGAAATCTGCCAGATCGTTCATGATCATGGTGGGCAGGTCTATATGGACGGCGCTAATCTCAATGCACAGGTTGGAGTAGCGAAGCCCGCTGATATCGGAGCTGATGTCTCTCATGTAAACCTACACAAAACATTCTGTATTCCTCATGGTGGCGGTGGCCCAGGCATGGGGCCCATCGGAGTGAAGCAACACCTCGCGCCATACGTGGCGAATCATTGCCTTATTAAGTTAAATGGCCCAGAGGCTAATAACAGCGCAGTCTCTGCCGCACCCTGGGGTAGCTCCGGAATACTACCAATTTCTTGGATGTACATAGCCATGATGGGTGCCGAAGGAATGCTAAAAGCAACTCAGGTCGCAATCCTCAGTGCGAACTATATCGCTGCCAGGTTGGCCGAGCACTACCCTGTGCTCTATACCGGTCGCAACGGCATGGTGGCGCATGAATGTATTATCGATCTACGCCCACTCAAACTCAGCTCAGGCATCAGCGAAGAAGATGTCGCTAAGCGGCTTATGGATTTCGGTTTCCACGCACCAACTATGTCTTTCCCCGTAGCTGGAACGCTGATGATTGAGCCAACTGAGAGTGAGTCAAAGGCAGAGCTTGATAGATTCATCGACGCATTGATTCAGATTCGCAAGGAAATCACGGAAGTTGAATTGGGTAGCATCGACGCTGAAAACAATCCGCTCAAGAATGCACCCCACACCCTCGCCGATATGATGGATGAGAATTGGGACAGGCCTTACAGTAAAATGCAGGCTGCCTACCCTAATCAGCCGGAAGGCGTAGTTGCTGCCAACAAGTATTGGCCGAGTGTAAACCGCATTGATAACGTATATGGGGATAGGAATTTATTCTGCGCCTGTCCAAGCATCGAAAGTTATGAATAGGCAGTAGCAGTTAGATGATGGAGCTCGATTAGTCCGAGCTCTTTCCATCGATATGCGAATTACGCATCTTCTTGAGTGTTTCTAGTTCGTTCTGTATTCGCTCTAATTCCTCTCCAAGCGCCTTCTTTTCCAAGATTATCTCTTCATCTTCCTTAGGCTCGAACTGCTTGTAATTTGAATACAGCTTCAGCTTCTCTTGTTTGAGCTGGTCAGATTTATATGACTTAAAGTAGGAAACTTGGCGTCTTACAGCAAGACCGGGTATCAACACTATAGATACTGCAAGAATATAAGGCAGGGAAACCCAAAATAGAAAAACTAATTGGACATACGGTTTATGCATATAAGTCCAGGAGACTCCGAACATGTATATGCTAACCAAGATTCCGACAACTCCAATTAGGCCGCCGAAGAACCAGAGTGAATCTCCGAGCTTCTTAATGCCACCGTTGCCATCAGGATTGTTAGGATCTAATGTGTACTGAAGGCTGGGTGCGAATTTTAGATAGAGAACGATAACAGCGGCAATAGCCAAAAGGCCCATGCCACTAGCAAAGCCGGCCAAGAAAGTTCCCAAATAGACCATCACCAAAGAAGAGGTCGATTCGAAAAAAACTGATGGCACGCCTAGAACGTGTCCTACGGTAGTGTTTGTTGCCCCAAACGCGAATCCCGCAAGAAGCAGCCATTTATCGCTCATCCACTCATCGATAACTTTTAAACTGACCGCATACTTACCTTCGATCTCACGCATTACATTCAGATTATTTCGAAAAACATCCGTCGCAACGTAAAGCGCAAAAGACGAGGTTGACATAATCAGAGCGAGAATCCAGCAATTCTCACGAAAGAACACCATCTTATCAGCTAGGGAATAGTATTGAAGCAGTGCATAGCCGGCACCAAAAGTCAGTGAAATTCCCAGCTTACTCGCATAGCCCAAGCCACCACTATCGCTATAGGGATCATAAAAAGGGTAGAAATTGGATTTCTGTGAGCTGGGCATTTCCGTTTAGTTTTGTGAGGAGTGCAGCAAATATCCACAACCATATATAATTAGTATGGTCGCTTCTCTTCGGAACTATCTAAAACTGAGCAATCCCCCGAACTATATCCTTTTTATCATGTGATTGTGGCTATTGTGCCGCTTTTCTCTATATCGGTCAAAGAGCTATTACTCTCGAGTCCAAATGCCAATTTTTGACGCAACAAGGGTCGTCCGGAAAGAAGCCGACTGTGTAGAAATCTCTCATATTCCTCACGAAATGGTGTTGCAATAAATTCTCGATATCGTTCAAGTCCATTGGAGTCGTTTTCAACAAAGCACCGAACTGCTCGTTGCTGCTTCAAGTATCTAGGTTTGTGCGTGAATGCATTTGCGCAATAGCTAGAATAGCGATATTCCCCCGGATGGCGAGTATTGTTGAAGCCCAGCACATAACGCTCGACAAATTTCTGACAATCGAGAATTAGATTGTCGCTAGGAAGCAGGCAAACAGTTGGCGCATCTTTCCAAACTTGGGCTACACGTGAAAAACGAACCTTATAGTATCTGCTATAACTTCTATTGAGAAACCTGCAATACGAACTTAAACCTTTTGGCGTTAGTGGTGTTAGCAGTAGGAATATTTGTTTCTCCATCAAAAGGTAAGCATGAAGCTGCACATGGAAGGCATTCTGACAATTCAGGAGACGGAGAAGGTAGAATTCTTTGCAAGCATCATCGAGGAACCCAGTGCCGAATGTTTTCTGCTTTATGTTAGCGAAATAAGTTTTTCCGGGAATCAAATTTCCAGTAGTCATCTATCTACTATGCCTCCTTGCAATCGCCGTTCTTTCATTTTCCTCTCCCAGCTACTCTTTGTACCGAATTCTGCGCGTCTAGTTCTAACGAGTAGTCGGCGAAACTAACTAGGCCTGCATTATGTGTCACTAATATAAGAGTGATATTTGTATCTCGAATGCTCCTGATAATCTGTTGAGCTACATTCGTGCTTAAATGAGATAGCGCCTCATCCAATACGAGTATTTTCGGATGTCTATAGAGCGCCCTCGCAAGTAAAATGCGCTGTACCTGCCCGGCAGAAAGAGCCACTCCCATCTCACCCACCTGCGTGTTAAATCCCATAGGCAATTGGCAAATGTCATCAAAGATACAGCTCATCCGACAGGCCGCCTCTAATCGCTCTGAATTTAGCGGCTCCGTTTCCAGATTCACGTTGTAGGCAAGAGAGCCAGACAACAAACTGTCTCCGTGAAGAACTGCTGAAACTTGCGACCTATATTGTCTCACTCCCAATTCAGTTATCGGACGACCATCGGTACGAACCGTACCCTGAGAAGGCTCATCCAAGCCCAGCAATAATTTTAACAATGTCGATTTACCACAACCTGACTGCCCTGATATCGCGAGAAATTCGCCTGCTCCAAGCAGAAAGCTTAGGTCCTGAAATAATTCAGGCTCCGAGGAATAACTAAAGCTAAGATTATTCGCCTCGATACTCCCGCTAAGCCCTAGCTGTAGAAGACTGCTATCTTGATAATTCCGTTCTGGCTCGGCAAAGACAATATCCGATACCCGGTCAAGCTCTAACCTCAAGAGTTGTATTTCTGCTAGTTTGGGGAGCATTGCAGCCACTGACCCAGAAAAATTCTGCTTAAGGAAAATGAAACTCATCAATTGTCCAATGGTCAACTGACCATTAAATATAGCCGCCGAGCCCAGGTAGATCGTCGCCACATGATCTAGGCCAAATAAAAGACTATGTAGAGAGCTTAGGCTCAACTGAAGATGCCCTAGCCTGTAACTCGTGTTCACGAAGTGGGCGTAGCAGTTCTGCCACTCTGATAGCCGCTCAGACTCTATGCCATAATTTTTAGTCACCGCTATGCATCGAATATTTTCCATGAATCGAGTCTGCTGTTTAGCACCTGTCTGTAGTACTTCCTGTCGGTAGGCTCGCTCTCTTGGGATAGCCAGCAGACGAGTAAGCGATAGAGCGATCACGAAAAATAGCGCAACAAATGCCAAAATAGGACTATAGAGAAATAACAGAACGAAGCTTAGGATTGAGAACAAGCCATCTACTATCACCGTAATCATCTCTTGGGTGACGAGCTGTTTTATATTATCGAGAGAAGAGAATCGAGAAACGATGTCACCCATCTCTCTTCTCTCAAAGTATGACAAAGGCAGCTTAAGGAGGTGTGCGAAGGTATTGCTTACCATCTGAAAGCCCAGTTGACTGGAGAATTGAAGTAAAACTACTCCTCTAAAATAACTCACACTTGTCTTAGCAAAGATAACTAGCGAAAAAAGCAGAGCGACGAGAAAGATAATGTCCATATCGCCTTTACTGAGTCCTTGATCGATTACTAGTTGTAGATAGAGCGGAAAGACGAGCGAGAGAACCTGCAGCAAGAGAGAGAGGAGGAAGACCTGTCCGATAGCTCCGCGAAAACTAGGAGTTATCTTGAAGAACTCTTTCAGAGAATATTTATTCGATAGCTTTTCTTGCGTGAAAGAAGCGGTGGGAGATAGCTCGATCGCAATACCAGTGAAATGACTATCCAGCTCAATAAGTTTATATTTTCGAATGCCCACCGCTGGGTCGTGAATAACGAGTGTCCTCTTAGTAACTTTCTTTAACACGACGAAGTGGTCCGTATCCCAATGCAGAATTACCGGGAGAGTTAATAGACAAATATCCTTGAGATCGAGTTTAAGAGGCCTTCCTTGAAGATCCAATCGTAGACCGGCTTGCAATAAGTGTTTTGCAGATGCACCACCGGCTGGCATACAGAGACTTTCTCGCAGCGTACGTATATCTGAGAACTTGCCATAGTAGTTGGCAATTATCGCTAGACAGGCTAAACCGCATTCCGCCATTTCGGTCTGGAATATCATGGGCAGCGTATTACGAGACCGGAAAATATCGATCATGTCACCTTGCCCTGCAGGCCAAGGATAGGCCTAAAGATAAACTGCAAGAGCGACATTTCGGAGACGACGAAATCTGCAATGAGTGTCGCTCCACTCTGTAGTCGGTACAGCGAATCTCCCTGTACCGCAGACTCATGTAGCTCAGCAGTTACCTTAAATACAGGCTCGTTGATACCGAAGATCGGTAACACCGTTTCCCTCGGGTCCAAGCTTGCCTTCCCAATGGCGGCCACCGTAGCCTCATACCGACCGTATAGCCGAAAATCGAATGCATCGTATCGAAGCAGGACAGATTGCCCCGCAACGAGCTTTGCCTGTACTGCTGCAGACACGTAGAGGGTGGCCTGAAGCTCTGTGTTTGACGGGTTAATAAAGAATAGCGGCTGATTCGGCAATACCGACTTGCCTTGCTCTAATCCCAACTCCGCAACTATTCCCGGTCCCTGAGCAACCACAGTGAATAACGCCTGATTGCGCAGATTCGAGATATTCTGGTCGATTATCTGCAGCTCTCGTTGAATCTGTAAGCTGGCCTGCTCGGAATCGAACTGTGCTAATTGCTCGGCGTTGTGCAGGGAATTTAGTTCATAGTCATATTGCAACAACCTCTGTGAAAGCGTCTGCCTACGCCCGAGGAGTTCTAGATGTGCCTGATACTGTTGATCGAATTCCCTAGTCGAGCTGTTTCCCGACTGAAGAAGTGCCGAAACTGCCTGCAGATTTCGATCACTCAACTGGGTTCGAGTTGTCAGCAATTCTGCTTCCTCTTCAAGGCTTAGCTTACTATTTTTCACATTCTTAGCTGCCAAGCTGCTCCAATGCCTGGACTGTTGCTGTGCCAGTTCCTGGACTTGGAGCTTCTTAATTAGCAATTCTCTATCGGCTCGCAACTGCTATATGTTTTCCTGAACAACAGAAGCTCCTCGTTCGTTATGAATCCCGGTCGAGAGCGACGCAAGTATGTCACCTCTCTCGACTCGTTCGCCCTGATTAACGTGTAGTTTCTCTACTCTCGCGGCAACGGGAGAGACGATTTTCTGAACATCTTGAACCGGCTCTAATATTCCTCTCGCCGCGACTGTTTCTTTATAGGTCGTCTTAGTCAGAAGATACGTCGCAACAAGAAGCAATATTACCCATAATATTAGTTGCAGCTTGGAGTAATTTGCTAGCGCAATTACAGGCGCGGATGGCGAGCCCAAAATCTTGTGAGCGATCGCCCTTTCACGAAACAAGTTATCTGAATTCTGCACGATCATTAGATTTTTCTTATGACTGAATAATAGGTGAAGCAAAGGCCTTTACTATATCCTCTACCGTTGTTAGTGCTGCTATCTCCGCATTACTCAGTGTCTTCCCATAGAGATTTTCTAGCTCAAAGAGACTCTCCATTAGCTCGAGAGAGTCTAGGTCAAGTTCGCTCAAGGCTGTCTCTAGCTCGAAGGTTCTACCATCGCAGTGTGCACGCAGACATTGCATGACGTCTGTAACAGGATATTTGTCTAGTCGAAAACTATTGCCGGGATTCTTCATAGCTGCTGATCCATAATCGTTTTCATTCCACCAATTTCTGACAACGAGAAACCTCCCCTGAACTCGGTTTTGAGAAGTACCCTGGCAAAAAGGAGAGAAACCTCCACTGCTCTGGACTTTCCAGAAATACAGCCTCGAAGAACGACACCAAACTCTGCGTAATTCTCTTCGCTCCCATTTGAAGTGTTTCCGAAGGCAAGAGTATCGGTTCAATCTGATTGCCCAATTTAAGGTAGCTAGAATTTCCAGTCGAATAGTTGATGAAGGGCAGTAGTGGCACCCTGTTCACCAGCGCAAGGATTGCTGGCCCTATTGAAAACCAAGCCTGTCGGTTGAGGAAATTCACTTCGGTAGTTTCATTAAGTCCGGGTGGAAGATCACAAAAGAGAAGTATTGAGGAGTTTCCCGCTCGTAATATCTGGGAGAGTTTCGACGTACCGGTTTCAGTAAGCAACAGTTCACACTTCGGCCCTAGCGCCGTGTTGCTAAAACCCGCAGACAAATTCGAATAGCAGGCACTACTATTTCTATTCAGGCTTAAGACAAATTTTTTCCGCTTGCTGCTATCCAGATTAAATAAACTAGCAGACCCGTACAGAAAATCACCACAGTGGAATGAGGTGAAAATACGCGAGCGCTCGTCTTTCCTGATTAGATCTAGATAGTCTTCACGCTGTGGTATCTTAAAACCTTCGCAATAGCGTTGAACGAGCGCGGCCCGCTCGACTGTGTTCCTTCTCTGTTCGAACCGCAAATTATGCAGCCGATTTTCCGCGAGAAGAGATCTGATTTCCTTGACTGGCTGTCGAAATGCATAGGCAATCTGATTTTCTTCATCAAGAGTGGGCCTCTCAAAGAGTGATTGCGCTAGCGTTTGAAATCTCTGAGCTGCATTTGGTCGCAAGCTCTCGAGAAATAGATTTAGTGATTCACGTAAAGCTAGATGCTTGTGATGAAATGCGGAATAAATCACTGGCGTTATCCTTAACTGCTCAGTAGGTTCTCCCTAAGTCTAGAACAGCATCTGACTTCTCGCCAATCGACTATCTATTCACTCTTTCATCTTACGGGCTGTACCGCCAACACTCAGCATCACGCTTGGGCTTTTAACTAACGAGGCTAGTTTCTGGGTGGCAAACCATGCGCCATAGTGAGACTCTTCAAGGTCGTGCTTGCTCGGCGGAACTCGGAAAGCGCTTGGTATTCATCACTGGAATACCACTGCTTAGCTGCTGTTTCTGAAGGAAACTTGAAAATAACGATGCGGCCTTCTAGTGGAGAAGCGCCTTCAAGGCATTCATGGCTATCATCGAAGGTTATAAATTCGCCGCCGTATTTTTTCAATATCGGAAAGAATCCCTTTTCATACTTACGATACTCATCTGTATCGTCAATTGTGAAATTTGCTATTAGATAGACTTCTACATCAGACATTTTCTTTCCTTATTTTTAACTATGGCTTCGTTTAAATTCCTCTTACATAAAATCGTATTACAAATATTAGCCAGCAGCGTTAACTATACCTAGCCACATAAGCAACACAGAAAGATTGCCAATAGAGAATATAATGAGCCTGTGCATCACGTTGTTGTAACTTAGATGAATTATGCTGTGCAGCACTCGCGCGGCGACGAATACCCACGCACTAATTACGGGTAATTGTCCGGTCTGATCCAACGCCAGATACACGGCACCACCTGCATAGAACAGTGTTGGAACTTCGAATAGATTATTGAAATTGCGCGTCGTCTTGGCGACAAAGTCCGGAATATCGTGTCCATTCATTAAGCTGTAGTAACTCTGAGCTACTTCACCGCTCTTTACAGACCCAACTCTCACGCGAGCCGTAAGCACCATTATTACCGTAGTTAGAATGACCAGCATAAACATTGCATACAGCATCTTATACCCTCCTCAAGTGCGGCAACGAACTCTGTCTGTTCACTGTCAATCCGCAGTATAATTCCAGCTCATGCATAAAACAGTACTCTGAGTACACGGACTTGACCATAGATAATTATGCCAATCATATAGCTACTCTCAGCCGCAGCTATACCGACGCCCTGCAATATATCGCTAATGAGGGTCCGCCTCTCGCAGCGATATTGCTGCATAGTGGCGTGGAAAATCACTACTATGGCGATGATCGGGGAGTATCGTTTCAGGCTTACGGCCACCTATTGCACTGGATACCGGTCAATCGGCCCAATCAGTTCATCTATTTCCGCCCCGATGAAAAACCCATCTATTTCCAGATCGTACCCAGCGATTTCTGGTACGAACAGGACATAGACCTTAAACCGGAGTGGGAAGCTGCACTCACTATCGTCAGATTGAGCAGCCTAGATGAACTCTTTGCCCAACTACAGCAGCATTCGCTAGCGGATGTTGCCTACATAGGAGGACATGCCGACATTGCCGCCGCCCTTGGCATCGATAAGAAATTGATAAATCCGGAAAGGCTACTGGCCTATCTAGATTTCTCACGAGCCGTGAAAACGGACTACGAGCTCGAGCAGCTGCGTGCCGCTAACCGCCTTGCCCTTCTCGGCCATGCCGCTGCTAAGACATGTTTCTTGGAAGGGGGCAGTGAATATGAGATTCACATGGCCTTCCTACAAGCCACAACGACTCTTGAGGAGGAGTGTCCCTATACAAATATTGTCGCACTCAATGAGAAGGCCGCGATATTACATTATCAATTCAAACGCAAAACCAACGCGGGCAAAGGGCAAGTTCTGTTGATCGATGCGGGTTGCCGCATCAACGCCTACGGATCGGACATAACTCGTACGTCGATAAGCACAGATGTTCACCCTGTTTTTCGATCCCTCGTTACTGCGATGGAGGCATTGGAACTGGCGCTGGTCGATGAGGTCAAGCCTGGAAAGACCTACCAATCGTTACATGAACTAACACTGAGAAGAATCGCTCATATTCTAATTGAGCATACTATTTGTACCGGCGAAATATCAGATTTGATCGATCTCAATATTCCCCAACTTTTTATGCCTCATGGCGTGGGACATCTGTTAGGGATTCAAGTTCACGATGTAGGTGGTCAACAGTCTGATATTAACGGAGCCATATTGCTTCCACCCGAGAATTCTCCAGCGCTGAGAAATACACGCGTGATGGAGGCCGACATGGTCTTCACTGTAGAACCGGGCTTGTACTTTATTCCACTTATTCTTGAGGCAGAGCGCGGCTCGGCTCGGGGCAGATTGATAAACTGGGATGTGGTCGAGGAACTCTATCCCTGCGGAGGTATTCGTATTGAAGACAATATTCGTGTGACATCCAATGGCTCTGAGAATTTGACACGCCAATTCGAATAATTGAAATTGTTAGACTTTTTGGATAAGCGGATCGACTAACTTCATCAAAGCAGACAAGGCATCCTGATTTTCTCTTACTAGTTGCCTGCCACACTCACCCATTTTCTGTCGAGCTTGTTCATCTGCAATCAAACTAATAAGGCTGTCCGCCAATTCCGTTTCGTTCTTCACGGTCTTTAGGCCACCTGCCTGTTCCAATTGCTTACAGATCGTCGCGAAGTTGTATTGTGAAGGTCCTACCAGAATTGGGATGCCCAACGCCGCGGGCTCGAGAACATTCTGACAACCGGTTTCGACAAGGCTTCCGCCGACGAAGGCGATCGTCGCAACGCTATAGTAATCCAACATTTCGCCCATGCTATCGCCTATCAAGACCTGAATGTTCTGCCCCACTACTCCGCCATCACTGCGCTTCAATGTAGTAAGGCCTTCTTCCTCGCTTAATCTATTCGCCTTGGGGAATCGTTCAGGATGACGGGGGATCAATATCAGCAATAAGGAAGGAATTTCAGCAATACATTTTTTGAATGCGGCTAGTACTTTCTCTTCTTCACCTTCGCGCGTGCTAGCGGCAACGAGAACAGGTCGTGCGCTGTTTTCGATTGCAGAGAAGTACGCTTGTAACTCTTGTCTATTCGCGTCAACTAAAAATTTCAGGCTACCTGTAACTTCTATCTGTTCTGACTTAGCCCCGAGCTTGGTAAAACGTTGTGCATCGGGCGCAGCTTGAGCCGCTATCCTGTCGATCTGCTCTAGGAGGCTGCGTGTGAATGCCGCGAATCGACCATAGCCTGCTGCTGACTTTTCCGATAGTCGGGCATTTGCCAACAATAGCTTGACGCCACGACGGTGACAGGAATGCACTAAATTTGGCCACAGCTCAGTCTCCATTAAGATCAAGAGACTAGGTTGATACTTATCGAGGAAGCGATTGCAGGCACCCGGCAGGTCATAGGGAATGTAGACGTGTATCACTGACTCACCGAAAAGTAGGCGAACCCGGTCCGAGCCGGTGGGTGTCATGGTGGTCATCACAATCTGAGCGTCTGGATAGAGACGCTGCAGCTCTGCTACCAGCGGCGCAGAAGCGACTGTCTCCCCTACCGAGACTGCATGGATCCACAGTGTAAGCTTATTCTTATCAAAGCCCCGAGGCATCGACTGTAGGGCAAAGCGCTCACCAACACGTTTCCTGTAGGCCGGTGCTTTTATAGATCGGATTAGCAGACGGACCAGAATTAATGGCAGTGCAAGATAGAAAATGACACTGTAGATAACTCGATGCATGAAGACTCAGCCTAGTAATTTAGTTTGCGCTTGCTTAGGGAAGTGTGGGAAATAATCCCTTATGCCGATATAATTTGAGTCTTGCCGTCTGTCCAAATACAGACTCAGCACCCATGTCCCAAGCATCAACTACAGCACCGAGCTAAGGTAACGAATGACATCAAGCTATTCAACCGACATCGTCATATTTGGCGGTGGAATTGCCGGCCTCTGGCTGCTGAACCGCCTACGCAATCAAGGCTATCAAGTCATATTACTGGAAACTGACCAGCTCGGCTCAGGGCAGACCCTTGCCTCACAGGGCATCATTCATGGCGGCCTCAAATATGCGCTGAATGGAGCTCTTACTGGCGCGGCAAATATCATATCTGATATGCCTGCGCGCTGGCGTAGCTGTCTGGCCGGCGAGGCAGAGATCGATCTTAGAGCTTGCCGCGTACTCAGCGAGCACTACTATATGTGGTCCGACTCTGGATTTCGCTCGAAGCTTAAGACCTTTCTCGGTAGCAAGAGTTTAAGCGGGCGAGTGACAGCAGTAGAAAAACGAGACTACCCAGACTTCTTCAAGGCAGCCACCGTCGAAGGAATACTCTATAAGCTTCCGGACTTTGTAGTAGATACAAATTCCCTACTAGAAGCATTGGTTGAGAAGCAGCGTGATTGGATATTCAAAGTAAATCCTGAAAATTATACCTTCAAGCGCAATGAAGAAGGATTGATAAACGCCGTCTCATTTAGTGATGGGGGCTCGCAATTTACTATTGAAGCACAAAAGTTTATCTTCAGTGCCGGCAAAGGCAATCAGCAACTCATTGATGATGCAGGCCTAGCCAAGCCTAAGTCGCAACTCAGACCATTGAACATGGTCTATGTAAAGGGAAAGAGTCTTCCTTCTGTTTTCGTACACTGTATAGGAGATAGCTTTAGTCTAACACCGAAGCTGACTATTACCTCTCATATCGATACCGGAGGCGAAACGGTTTGGTATCTCGGTGGCGAGATTGCTGAGTCCGGTGTTGGCAAAGAGTCGGCTGCTCAGATTCATTCCGCTCGCAAGCTTCTAACAAGTTTGTTTCCTTGGATAAATTTCGAGGCAACGGAATTTCACTGTTTTATGATCGACAGGGCAGAAGCCAATGTAGGCAACAACCACCGTCCTGAAGATGCCTTCTTTATTGAAGAGAATAATGTGTTAGTTGCATGGCCCACAAAATTAACTCTTACACCGAATCTGGCCGATAATATTATGGAACATCTAACAGCTAGTAGAGTTGTTCCCTCAAACACAGCTACAGAAAAGAACTTGAGTGCTGTTCTAGGCGCAGCAGAGATCGCTACTTCACGCTGGAATTAGAAACGAATGAGTTTAGCAAAAAGAAAACTGGGGAAGACTGGCCTTGAGGTTTCTTGCCTCGGTTTGGGTACGGTGAAGATCGGCCGCAATCAAGAAGTTAAGTATCCTAGTAGTTTTTCGCTTCCTTCTGATGAGGAAGTATCCACATTACTTGGCCAGGCCAAGGAACTTGGCATCAATTTTCTCGATACCGCTCCCGCCTATGGCAGTAGTGAACAACGTTTGGGACGCCTCCTTAAAGAACGTCAGGATTGGATTATTTGCAGCAAGGTCGGCGAAGAGTTTACCGCAGGAAAGTCCTACTTCGATTTTTCGGCAGAACATACACAGCGCAGTATCGAACGTAGTTTACGCGACATAGGAACAGACTACCTTGATATCGTCTTGATTCATTCCGATGGACAAGATACCAAGATCCTCGAGTCCAGCGATTGCCTTGAAACCCTTCTACGGATGAAGGAGAAGGGCCTTATCAAGGCTGTTGGTATGTCTACCAAAACAGTAGATGGCGGCATAAAGGCCGCTGAAATACTCGACTTGGTGATGGTGACCTATAATCCGTCGATGCAAGACGACTCGATAGTGATCGATCACGCGCTCGCACTCGGGAAAGGGGTTCTAGTAAAGAAGGCCTTGAATAGTGGCCACGACTGCCTCGCTGTGGAGACAAACAAGAATGCCGTTGCTACTAATGGCACTAACTTCACTGAAAGGAATCTGCGCTTCGCGCTAGATAAAGAAGGTGTCACTAGCGTGATAGTAGGAACTATAAATCCACAACACCTCAAGGAAAATGTGGAAGCAGCTAAATAGTAAAATTCCACACCCTGCTAACAAGTTCAGTCTTGCTGCCCAGAATCCTTCATTTTTTCTACTATAGCCGAGGTTGAGCAGTCGTCTAGAAATTCTAGCGCTTTCACTTCGCCACCATAAGATAGTACATACTCACCGCCGACAACCTGTTCCAACGAGTAGTCCCCACCCTTAACGAGTATGTCTGGCTGCAGAGCCTTCAGCAATGCCTCCGGCGTATCTTCTTCATAACTAACAACCCAATCTACTGCCTCTAGACCATCGAGAACAGCCATCCTACGTTCGACAGGATTGATTGGGCGACCCGCCCCCTTCAATCGGCTAACTGAATCGTCTGCATTGATCGCCACGACGAGCCTATCGCCGAGTTCCGATGCCGCATTTAGATAGCCTACATGTCCAGCATGAATAATATCGAAACAGCCATTCGTGAAGACGATCTTCTCTCCGTGTGCCTTGGCATCATGCACTGCGATACTAAGTTGCTCTGCTGTCATAACACCCATGCCCGAGTGTTGTTCAGCCATTATCGCTCTGCGTAATTCAGGACCGCTTATTGCCGCTGTACCTAATTTACCAACGACTAGTCCTGCGGCGAGATTCGCGATCACTATTGCATCGGCGAGACTATCGCCTGCCGCCAGTGCCGAAGCGAGTACAGAAATAACCGTGTCGCCTGCGCCTGTCACGTCAAACACTTCGCGTGCACGTGCAGGCAGATGCAACTCCTCTGAATTCGGACGCAACAATGTCATGCCCTGCTCACCACGAGTGATAAGTATGGCCTGCAATTCGAGATCACTCATTAATTTCAGGCCCTTGCTCACGAGCTCCTCTTCGTTCGCACAGTGTCCAACAACCGCTTCGAATTCACTAAAGTTTGGCGTTATCAATGTCGCGCCACGGTACTTCTCAAAGTTGGTCCCTTTAGGGTCGACGATGATTGGAATATTTTGTTCTCTAGCAAGCTCGATTAGGGCGGTCACATCGTGTAATGCGCCCTTTGCATAATCTGAGAGCACGAGTGCTTGCGCGCTTGGAAGAAGTTTAGTTGCAAGTGATTGCAGATCAGCTACGTCTTGTTCATCAAATTTTTCTTCGAAGTCCAGTCGGATCAATTGCTGATGCTGGCTGATTACTCGCAGCTTGGTGATCGTCGGCTTGTCTGCCGATTTCAAGAATTCACAATAGACTCCGGCTGCAGTGAGGCGAGACTCCAGATCCTGTGCATTGTCGTCCCTGCCTACAACCCCGATAAGCGTAGCCGCCGAACCCAAAGCAGCAATATTCAGCGCCACGTTTCCCGCGCCACCTGGACGGTCTTCCTGGCTGCCAACCTGCACAACCGGCACTGGCGCCTCCGGTGAGATACGTGAGGCAGCGCCATGCCAATATCTATCCAGCATGACATCACCGATAACCAAGAGTTTGGCTTGCTGAAAGGGTGGCATCTCAAGTTTCATCAGTGATTTCCTGTATTCGAAGACTGCAGCTTTACTGCTTTTTATGGCGGCTGATCATATCACATGGGCTAATTACAGGAATAATGCCACTATAAGGCCAATCTTCTTATTTCTCAGCCAAAGCGGGAATTTTTTCTAAATATTCAAATAAATTCCCATAAAGTGGGGATTTAGCTCCAAAATATACGGATTATTACTGAGCAAAGTGGGTTTTTACCCGCAATATTGAAAAATGAGCAATCAAATCTTTGTAAGGTGCTGTTATTTCTAGGCTTCTGCTACAATTCGAGCCTGTAGAAGCGATAAACCTTAATTCTCCCGGCATCCATTCTGGTGCTCACCGGCATAACTAGTGGCTGAAGACTCTCAAATAAGAACACCCCTAAGCCAATTCATCGCGCCACGCTACTGGCCGACATGGATCGGCCTTACAGCCATGTGGCTGGCGGCGCATCTACCGTATCCGTTGCAAATTCTTATCGGACGAGGTCTGGGGCTACTCAGCTACTATTTTGCTAAGTCGAGACGGCATATCTGCGAGGTTAATCTCCGCCTTTGCTTCCCCGAGCTATCCGACCAGGAGCAGCGGATACTGGTAAGAAAGACTTTCCTCTCTAACGGCATAGGGCTCATCGAGGTCGCGATCTCTTGGTTTCGAGATCCGGAAGACTATCGATCTCGCACAAGGGTGACTGGATTAGAAAATCTAGAGGCGGCGCTCGCCCAAGGAAAAGGCGTGTTGCTGCTTTGCGCGCATTTCTCTAGCTTGGAGATGGGTGGTTTCTTATTCAAACTATTTGGGGACATGGATGTAACTTATAGGCCGAACAAGAACCCACTATTTCAAGCCGCCATGTTCAATGGCCGCATTCGCCACTTTCATCACGTCTACGACAGGAAAGATGTACGCGGTGCGATGCGCAGCCTTAAAGCAGGCCGGATCCTCTGGTACGCTCCAGATCAGGACTACGGCGCGAAACATTCGGTGTTCGTCCCATTCTTTGGTGTTCAGGCTGCAACCATCACCGCTACTGCACGGTTCGCTAAGGTGAATGACTCCGCCGTATTATTTTATAGCCATTATCGCAATGAAGATAACTCGGGGTATCATCTCGACTTCGCTCCGGCCCTTAAGGGATTTCCAAGTGGTGATGCACACGCGGACGCGCGCACCACTAACGAATTAGTGGAACAGGCGATAAGAAAACAGCCCGACCAATATCTCTGGCTACACAAACGATTTAAGACGCAAGCTGATGGGCCTTCCGCGAGACCCTATTGATTTTGTTTTGATAAATGAATCCTCGAAAAATAAGTAGCTGAAAGTTAACAACAGAAATAGTAAAAATGAATTTAGATTGGCGACAACTCGACATCAGATGGATTGCAGTAGGGGCTAGCCTAGTACTGTCGATCTTCACCTTACTCCTGCAGGAAATCCCCAACTCGGATGCCTACATCTACGCCCGTACCGCGGAGATATTTCTTGTCGATGGAATTGTCGCCGCTTATCAGCATTATTCTTGGGCTACATACTCGATCCTAATCGGTATCGTATCTCTAACTGGACTAGATATATTCTCGGCTGGCTTGTTCGTCAACGCGGTGTTCTATGCCATTCTCATTTACGCGTTTCTCAGTATTGTAAAAGAGATCAACGACTCCGAACCCTTGCTCGTCATTGCAGCAATCTGCATCTTGGTTTACCCACAGTTAAATGAATACCGTGGGCTACTAATTCGCGACATTGGTTTCTCAGCGCTGTCTCTTGTAGCACTCTGGCAATACCTGCTCTACGCCAAGACGCAATCACTGCATTGTGCGATTATTTTTTGTGCTTGCCTGCTGCTAGCCGCGTCGTTTCGCGCCGAGGCAATTGCCTACTTGCTATTTGTTCCTCTCGCCTTACTGTTCGACTCGCGCCTCAACACCAGTGCTCGCAAGAGATTGCTCCTTAGAATGTATGCATTGCTGATCTCGCTCTCGATAGGCCTGCTACTCTTCCTCGCACTGTTGGGGCTCGATGTCACACAGCTATTCATTAAGTTTGCATCTATCTACGAGCCCTTTATCACTGGAAGCTTTACTCTGAGCGATGAACAGAGAGCATTGCTAGGCTCATTATTATTCTCGGAGTACGCGGCGACCTTCTCTCGTGAGTACATTGAATTATTCTTGTTCGCAGGAATGATTTCGATTCTATTGGCAAATTTGTTCACTGCTATAGGCGGCCCGTATCTGATCATATTAACTATTGGCCTCTTTAAGCATCATCTTCATCTCAATAGAGAAGTCGCCATACCTGTGGCGTTTTATATCTGCATAAATTTTTTGATACTACTTGGCTTCATTATTATTACTCGCTATTTGTCTAGCCGCTACGCGATGCTAATGTGTATCTTGCTAGTTTTACTGGTTCCCGGAGTAGTGCTTCACATTCTAGAAAGCGCAAGAGCATCCGGTCGCAAAAGCCGTGTTTACATCATTGCAGTCTTCTTCAGCTATTGCGCGATCGATTCTTACTATAGCTTCGGTGAGTCGAAGGCCTATGTAAGAGACTCCATTGAATGGATGGCGCAAAATACCGACGCTTCTTCGGGCCTGGTTACCAACAATCATGCGATAGCCTATTTCAGCGGCAAGGTTGAAGACTACGATTTGGTGCAGAAAAATCTGACTGAGGAAGAGATTCTATCCAGCGCAATTGGCGATACGATCGCAGCCGAATTTACCTTCGAAACAAAAAACCTGCTGGACAGTAATGCCCTCGCGGGCAAGTTGAAGTTGCTTAAGTATTTCCCAGATGCCGAGACACAGCGTATCGTACTTTTTGAAAGGATAGATCAGGGTAGCTCTAAATAATTCTATCGTTATCCCGCTACCATTCGTCTGATACCTCACGCTTGGTAACCAAGACACCTTCCATAATTAGATAATCCAGATCCGTACCCAAAAACATATTGAGCGCATCTTCTGGCGAACACACCAAGGCTTCCCCGGGGCGACATAGGCGCGCATTGATTAGCATGCCGTGGCCGGTTTCTTCCTGAAAACTAACTAGCAGCGCGTGTAAGCTTGGATTGCTTTCTGCATCAACTATTTGTGTTTCGGTACAATTATCGACATGAACGATGGCCGGATATTTTTCAGCCCAGCTATCGCTAGCCTTTACAGAACGGCACATATATTTATCGTGCTGCTCACCCGGAATAAATTCCTCGGCCAAGCTATCCAATACGCATACAGAATAGGGCTGCCAAGCTTCACGAAATTTGACCTGATGATTAATCTTCTCCGCAACTTCTGAAAAGTTTGGGTTCGCCAAGATACTTCGATTGCCCAATGCTCTAGTGCCAAATTCCATTCGACCCTTAAACCAAGCGAGCAAATGTCCCTCAGCAAGAATCTGTGCAGCCTTCTCAAAGGGCTTCTCTAGAATTTCCCAAAGCGGCTTGTCAGGATTTGATTTACAGGCCTCTATACATTGCATGGCGCTATATGAAGGACCGTGAAACATATGTGTAACGGGCTTGATCTTCATTCCTGATTGTCGAACAGCAAAACTAGCAGCACCGATTGAAGTGCCTGCATCACTACAGGCTGGGTGAACTACTAACTCCTTAACTTCAGGCAGATTCGCGAGCCGCTGGTTCAGGCGAGTATTCATCGACCCGGTGCCGGCAATGACGAGCCGGCCCGTGTCCTCTAAAACGTCTGATAAGTAGTGTCGAATCATATCGACAGAGATGTCTTCATAGAGTTTCTGTATCGCCGCGGCATAGTGTACATAGGGATCGTCGGTGAGATTTCCCACTCGTCTCGGCCCCAACATGTCTACAAGCTTCTGGCTAAAATAATGTCCTCTAGACTTTGCCTTGAAGCGACGAAGTCCTACAGTGCCAATCAAGGTATTGTCTACCTTAAACTTCTTGCCATTGAATGTCGCAAGGGCGGAAAGATCGTACTTGGAGGCGTCACCAAAGGGAGCAATGCCCATTACCTTGATTTCACCCTTAAGAATCTGGAAACCAAGATAGTCGGTAAGGGCCGCATACATGCCACACAATGAATCGGGGTTGTAGAATTCTTTCACCTTCGTGATCTTGCCATTCTCCCCAAAGCCGAGAAATATATTTGAATACTCGCCCTTGGAGTCATTACAGAATATTGCAGTTTTCCCTTCTCGCTCGTCGAGATGGTAGGCGCTACTCGCGTGTGCGAGCTGATGCTCCACAGGCACAATCTTCACTTTGTCTACGGGAATATGCAGCTTCTCGAGCAGCTCTTTCAGCTCGGAGATATATCTTCGATAACGCCTATTCCCATTCAGCAGGCTATCGATTGCTCTATCTGGGGCATACCAATGTCGATAGGCATAATGCCACCGAGCTTTCGTAAACAGACTGATCGGCGCAAAGGGAATGGCCACCTGATTAATCTCTGCAGGATTTATGCGGGCAATCTGCATACAGCGTCGCGCAGAGAGATAGGGCGCCTGATCATGGGCATGCCTACGCCGAACGAGTCGCTCTTCCTCCACAGCAGCTACCAGCTCGCCATCGACGAATAGCGCGCTAGAAGGGTCGTGTCCGATTGCCCCTGATAAGCCTAATGTAATGATGGTCATAGACTAAGCCAAACTAATACTTTGCTGCTTCTTCTAACAGCGTTTCTACTTCGGGCTCCATCGAGGTGCCCACCCAGTTCTTTCGAAATCGAAGCAAATCCTTACTGAACATTTTTGCAAATTTCGCTTTAGATGCATTTCGTCTCATTGCATCTAAATCCAACACATGGAGCTCCTTGTTTTGAAGCAAAAAATTCGTTGTCTTCATATCCCCATGGCTAATGCGATAGTCTGCCATTATTTTGAACAAGCTCCTGAACAACGCCACAATCTCGTTCTCGTTAAGCTCTAATTCCTCTTTTTCCCACGCCGTCCCCAAATCCTGCCCTTCAATATACTCACAAAGGAAAAAGGCGCGCTTGCGGAAAAACCAAAATACGCGCTCTTCTAGATAGAGAAACGGATGTGCCGTAGCCACACCAAGCATTTCCAATACCGACGCATTTCTCCAAGAATGGTACGCACGACTAGGCCGGCATGCCCTGGAGATGCCGTGCCAGAAGCTCTTGATATTGTAACGCTTCAGCACATAGTTACGCTCGTTGATTTTGATCATTGCGACTGTCGATGAATTGCCATCTTTCAACAGCCGCTGCCCGTTGATAAAGCTATCTGGATCGACAACGAAGCGATCGAGTTCGGGAGAATGTATCGATCGATCGTAGATATAAAAGAAATTCGAGCCCTGGTCACAACGATTTGCAGTAGTGGATCGGCTGAGTTTTCGCTCGTAGGCATTAAGTCGCTTTCGTCGCGCCTTTATTACTCTCTTATTGAAACCAGCAGCATCATCGGCTGAAAGTCCCGGTGCTTGTTTGCTATATTGATCGAATAAATCTCCACACTGCTTGTCTTGAGACACAGGGAATTGTGCTAGAAACATCGCGAAGTTCTTAAGGCGAGTATCAGAATTGAGAGCACTTCCCTTGCTCTTAATGTCGGCGCCATCCAAAACATAAACAACACCGTCACAGAGCATGAAGTTATCGAGATGAATATCATTCTGCCAGAGACCCGCTTTATGGCAGTCAGCCACCGCCTTCACACCCATCTCCAGAATTTCAGCCTTGTCCTCTTCGCTCTTGGCTTCATCATACAACGTCGCCAGACTAGTCCCCTGACGCAGAAACTCGATAATTAACACGCCCGCCTTCTTGTCTGAGGTAGTTGTCTGTAGAAGAAGAGTAGGACTTGGAATGTGCGCCTGTTTGAGCCTATTGATGCCAGCAATGTCTTTCAACATGCCACGCTTCCAGCGATTGCTACTAATGAATAGCTTTACGATAACGGCGCGATTCTGCCAAGTGGACAAGGCTACTAATCTTTTACCGGGCACCACTCGCAGCAGGGAATCTATTTTTAACTCAACTGCGCCCTGCTCAGTCTCAACGCTGACATTAAATGGCGTAGGTATATGTCGTCCCATGACGATAAGTTCTGCGCTTGTGGATAAAGTCATGGCATTAACTCACCGGGCCCAGTTTCTTATGCATTGTCACTGCCCGCGTGTTTACCGAACTCCAAAACTTGCCGTTATGCGCTAAGGCATCACGCAAGCTCATGTCATCATAGATTCTGATAAATCGAAGATAATCACGCTGCGTTAGCCCTATGTTCATAGCCGAATAGAAGAGTCCGCTTAGGTCCTTGATTATCCAGCGTAGGCCCAGAGGGTTCTTGATAAGAGCTCTATGCAGGTCAATTATAAACAGCTCGAACGCCTGATCAGTGCCAACGTCAAGACAGCCCTTCGGCATTAGGAAGTGACATAGATAATAATCTCTGTGACAGACTCCTCCCTGATGCAGTGTTCTACTAATACTAGCGAGCTTCATCAGAAGCTTTTGCTTCAATGCAAAATTCGGAGAATGCTGCCTCCAACTCCTGCAGTAGTCTTCAAGACTGATGGTGTCAGCAAGATCTTCGGTGACGATTAAAGAGCGTCTTCTAGCAGGATTCCAACCTTTGCTCCCGTAGGCCACGGATGTCATCGTCGATAAGCCTAGAGATTTCAGTTTGCTGATTGCACGCCATTCGTTCTCCGCACCCAAGATAGGCATGCGCAGCTGAACAATATTTTTGAAAATCTCTCTCCAACCAACACCGAAGTGATTCTTAATGAAGTAGCTCTTTCCACCGAGCGCGAATTGCAGAGTCTTTCTGCCCTGCACATCTCGATAAACCTCGCCTTCCATCACTTGCAAGTTCTCGAACGAATCGCCTTTCGGGAGGTCCTTCGCGAAGTCTTCACTCAGATAGTGCATATGCTACGCCTTAGGCTTCTCTGGCCGAAAACTCTTCAAAAAAATCTGTCACTGTAGAAGCCTGTGAATATAGCTCGTCTTGTCTGCCATATTCCAGACCATTCTGCGACCAATCGGCGGCGTCTAAGTCTTTTAGCATCCGCGCCAAATAACTATTCAGCTGCGATTGCTCGAAGGGGTCACTGCATACCAGCCCAGAGGCAGCCTGTTCAACATGAAAGGCATAGCCACAGGTGGAAGTCGTGAGCACCGGCAGCCCAGCAATAGTAGCCTCTAACAACATATAGCCCGCACTCTCAGAATAGGCCGGATGTAGCAGCAGGTCAGCTGCTGCCAAGAATCTAGGTATGTCGTCTCTTCCCGGAAGGACAGTGAAATGTTCAGCGATGCCTAACTTCCTGGCGAGCCTTAGATAACGGCTAGGATTGTCCTGCCCTATGAGCAAGTAGTGACAATTCTCGAGCTCTGACTGCGGCAGAGCTGCGATTGCTCTGAGCGCCCTGTCTACTCCCTTTACCCGGAAACCCGAACCGACTTGTAAAAGTAGTTTTGTATTTGCTGCTAGGCCGAATTCGATACGCAGTTCAGCTCCAATTTCCTTATTGATATCATCGACTTTCCTATCAACCGAAATCCCGGGAGGAACTTGGTGAAGACGAGGCCCGCAATCGGGATAGTATTTCTCGAATGCTGCGCGCTGATGCGGAGACAGGATTAGCACCTCGGTGAGCCGAGATGCCGCAAACACCGCCTCTTCATATCCTTTGAAGTGCTTGTAGCGCGAAGTGAATTTATAATAGAAGCCTCGCTGCTCGCTGGCCTTCTCCATGAAGCAGGGGTCTGCAGCGAAGTAGATATCAAGCATTGGCATCTTATTGAAACCAATTACGATATTGTCATTTACTTGCCTCAAGGCAGCCTGAACCCATTCAGTGTAGGCCTCATTTCGTTTGATGCGATTTTGTGCCGTGACGGGAACCAAGATGACATCTATTCCATCTGGAATGCCGCCATCCCAACTGAGCGTGTAGACAGTGACCCTATGCCCACGCGACACACATTCTGTTGCTATGCGAAGAAAATCTCGCTGCAAGCCGCCAAACGGAAAGTAGGAATAGATGAGAAAACTCAGATGCATTCGCTCGCCGTTCATCGCTTAAGATTTATCCAACAAATTCTCGAACTGCTGCCAGACTTCAATCGGCCCATGGGATGCGAAACACGGCGGTGTAACAGCGAATGAACTTCCTGCGTAATCCTCGGTGACTCCGGGGCCTGAGTATGAACAGGTCTTCTTGATACAGGGCGCACAATTTAAACTAGACTTGAGATGCAATTGATTATTACCAAAAGTTCCTATGAGGCCGGGATTCGTTGGTCCATAGAGAGAAACCGTTGGTTTTGCCAGTGCAGCGGCAAGATGACCTAGACCAGTATCTACCGCGATCACTCCATCAGACTGTTGAATATATTTTGCGAGGCCGGACAATGTCTGCTTATCAAGCACCTCTACCCGCGCATTGTCTTGGGCAATATACTCAGCGCGTAGCTTCTCTTCTGGGGTACCCCAAGGCAGCAGGACTTTATAACCTGCCTGCGTACTTATCTGTGCGAGCTGTCGCCAATAATTTTCAGGCCAATGTTTTGTCTGCCACGTTGTCCCGTGAAGGAACACTACCTGCTTGTCTACTTTTTCGCCAATGCCAGTGGGCGAATCAATTTTACTCATATCGATACCGTAGTCGATATGCTCCGGGTCGTACTCATATTGAAGCGCGCGGGAAAATAATTGCCTGACCCTATCCACGGCATGCTCTGTCCAGGGAACAGAATAGACCTTGTTATAGAACAGCGTAGCAATGGGCTCACGAATGGTTCGATTGCTGAGCCCTATCGTTAGACCCTTCGAGAGTCGGCTAATAAAACCACTCTTAATAAGTCCCTGAGCATCAATAACAAGATCGTAGTGAACCCCTTGCAATGCGCGTTTGAATGCACGAAATTCGTGGTTCATATAAGTCTTGAAGATATTGCGCCGCCAACGCCTCAACGCTACCGGTATGACATTTTCGACGGCGGGATGCCAACCGGGCACCTCGGCGAAATTCTCCTCGACCACCCAGTCGAATTGAATATCTTTTCTAGCACGCTGCGCATCGGTAACTGCCGGTAGTGTATGAATCACATCACCAAGAGAAGAGACTTTTACTATTAATACTCGCAATTAAATATTCCTTTCTTGCTCTCTTCTAATCTATTCTGTTTTGTTCTAAAGCTCATCGATCAATCGCTTCTAGCGAGGACTAACTCGCTGATCGCGGTAACCGCTCTACTAGGCTCTAGTTCCCACAGGCACTTCTTGTGCTCTAGGGGGCATTCTCTCTGAAAGCAGGGCCGACAATCGATATCCGTGAACAATAACTTCGACTTATTGCTCAATGGCGGCGTAAAGTCGGGCGAAGTTGAACCATAGAGTGCAACAATCGGCTTATCAAGTGCAGCGGCTATATGCATTAATCCCGAATCGTTGGATATAACAGCCTCGGCGACTGACAAGAGATCGATTGCCTGAGCGAGGCTCGTCCTACCCGCTAGGCTCACACAGTTTTTCCTTTGTTCCTCTGACAACATCGCAAAAATAGCATCAGCAACTTCCGCATCCTTTGCCGAACCAAATATCCACACATGCCATCCTTCGTCGATCTTTGTTTTGCAAGTGGCTGCAAAATGCTCCGCAGGCCATTGTTTGGAGTCGCCGAACTCTGCTCCTGGACAAATTGCCAATATCCTATTCTCCAGCCCTAGACTAAATGTAGCCAGTGCCGCTTCTACACCCTCAGGCTCGGACTGCAATCTAGGCTTGGGGATCTGCTCCGGCGGATCATTGGAGGCTGGAAAGGCCAAGGCGGCGAAACGTTGCACCATCAACGGAAATGCGTTCGTATCGAGGCGCCGGCAGTCGCTAAGCAGGAGGTTTCGCCACTCACCCTTCCAGGCAATCCGCTTAGGAATATCTGCATGAAAGGGAATCAATGCCGACTTAAACGAATTGGGTAGTACGATGGCTAGTGTAAAGTGCTCAGCACGAAGCGCCTTTCCAAATGTACGGCGCTTTCCTAGTTGCAGATCGCCATGACCCATCTGCAGACTAATCCCTTTCTCTACTTCAGGCATTCTTTCCAGCAGAGGTAGGGTCCAATTTGGCGCCAGCACCGAGATTCGACAATTCGGATATTGTTCCTTCAGACACATGAACAACGATTGAGCCATGACCATATCGCCAACCCATGCGGGCCCAACCACCAGAATATTTTCTTGGCTCTTTTCCGTCATCTAGGAGTCTCTGGTCTGAAGTAAATACTTTCAGTCTCTATTGTCTGGGGTAACGCGAAGAATTTCTTTGGCCGTGGTAGTGCCAGCAGCCACTTTCTGCGCGCCGCTCAGACGCAAACTGAGCATGCCTTCCTTATATGCTTGCTTGCGAAGAGTGGGTAGATCACCCTTATTATCGGAATGCTGTTGCAGGGGCTCGGTGAATGGCATCACTTCGTAGATGCCTTCCCTTCCCTTAAATCCAGTTTCACGACATTCCAAACAGCCAACCGCCTCATAGGCCTTTTTCGGTAGCTTTACCTTCCAGGGACGAGTTAACGCTTCCCAGGCCTCTGCCTCTATCTGAGCTTCCTTCTTACAGTGCGGACAAAGTACACGCACGAGTCGCTGCGCCATTATGCCTATAACGGTGGCCTTTATTAGATAGGAAGGTACACCTAACTCTAGTAGACGGGTGATCGCCGACGGCGCGTCATTAGTGTGTAGGGTAGTGAAAACTAGGTGGCCGGTTAAGGCAGCTTGTATCGCCATCTCGGCCGTAGGAAGGTCACGTACCTCGCCAATCATGATGATGTCCGGATCCTGCCTCAATAGTGCCTTCACACCATCGGCAAAGTTCAAGTCGATGTTCTCCTGAACCTGCATCTGATTGAATGTTTCTTCAACCATTTCTATTGGGTCTTCGATGGTACAGACGTTTACTTCTTCTGTAGCCAACATCTTCAACGTGGAATACAGCGTCGTCGTCTTACCACTACCTGTTGGGCCGGTAATAATTACAATACCGTTGTTGTTCTTAATAATGTCTTTCCAACGACTCAAATCCTCATTTATGAGCCCTAATTCTTCGAATGGCTTCAACAACACTTCTGGATCGAAGATTCTCATTACAAGTTTTTCGCCAAATGCTGTAGGCAAAGTAGACAGTCGAAGCTCTACTTCATTGCCGTTAGGGCTCTTTGTCTTAATTCTCCCATCCTGAGGTTTACGCTTCTCTGCGACATTCATTCGCCCTAATATTTTAAGTCGACTGGTAACAGCTGCAAGAACCTGCATTGGCAGTGAGTAGACCGTGTACAGCACACCATCAATTCTAAAGCGCACATTGCCTTTTTCACGACGCGGCTCGATGTGAATATCACTCGCTCGCTGCTCAAAGGCATATTGCAATAACCAATCAACAACATTGACTATGTGCTTGTCGTTAGCCTCTGGGTCTTTAATGTGACCCAATTCCAACATCTGTTCTAGGTTGCCAATGCCTTTCTTAGCCGGACTTCCTTCTTGTGCGCGACTGATCGAACTGGACAGGCTATACATCTCTGTAGTGAGGCGCTTGATCTCGACAGGATTAGAAACGACGCGAACTATCTTCTTCTTTAGAACGTGCCCTAAATCTGACTCCCAAGAATCGATATACGGCTCTGCACTGGCGATCTTCACTTCGTGTGCGCTGACCTCAACAGCCAATATATGGTGGCGCTGAGTGAAGGCATAAGACATGACCTGCGTCACCTGAGTCGCATCAATTTTCAGAGGATCAATACGATAGTAGTCCTGACCACACTGTGCGCTTAGCGCCATCGCCAAATTCTCGATGTCTAGCTTACGACCCTGGGACTTGCGATCTTCCACTTGCAGATCGGCTATGTAGTGAAGAATGTGCTTGTCTCGATCTTCGATTGATCGACGATTATTGAGCACATAATCAAAATCTTCCTGATTGATGCGCTCATCAACAAGCAGCCCACTCAGAAAACCCTTCAATTCCAATAAAGAATTCTTCTTAGCCGAAGGCTTTTTTACTTTTTCTGTAGCTGTCATCTGATTCTTCTAGGCGTCAGTGTAGTGGAATTGCTCAAGTTTAACCCCACGCAGGTCAAAAACAAACTCTGAGTAGGCGTATTTAAAGCAGAAGTCACTAAAATGGGTGAAGGGCCCGTGATCGTGGACTATGAGCTACGCATAGCAATCAAAGCACGACTATTCAACCAACTTTACCCACTCGCCGGCGGCGGGAGTACCGGTTGGATAATAGCCATTGAGAAGACGCAGCGACTCCTCTGGATAGTTCGCGATACGGCTAGATTGCGCCACCACTGAGAAGTCGAAGAACTCACTCGCCTGGACGAATTTGATCTTCTCCTCTGTACCAGATGCTACCTCCCCTTGTTGAATCGCTCGGAAGGTGCGAATAGATGAGAGTAGTTGCTCATCAATCTCATCCACCGCCTCTGCATCTGTTATCTCCGCTCGGAAGATAAATACTCTCGGCCCCAGATAGATAGCGGCAACTCTTTGTGTGTTGCCGGTCTCGGGTGACACGGCTATGCCAGTATGGCCTTGAAGACGATACTGTTCGAGCTTCTCCGATTTCTGCAGTGCGTCTATTCCCATATTGTCTCTAATAAATACACGTGGCTCTATATTCTCTTGTATGCGCTGTGCCTCAATATAAATCGAGCCCTGTTCGGCATGGGATGCAGTTACGGTTGTCGTGGTTTCGTCTATCTGCCATTCACTAGGGAATACGACAGTGTAGCCAAGTAAAGCCTGATAGTAGCGGTTACGCGCGTCGGTGGTCTGTGATCCCTGACTCTGACCAATAATGAGTCCATCGAGGCTTTCTCTAAATTTTGTGTTATCTGTCTGAGTGATTTCGTTTCCAGATAGATTACCTACCTGAGAGACTGCCTGCTGCAGTCGCTTATCGTTTCGAGGGTGAGAAGCGAATAGCCCATGATAGCCTGCGCTATTGCCAGATATTAATCTATTAAAGTCTTCTTGATTCTTCAGCACAGTAATCACTTCGATCATCGCGGCCGGGTCGTAACCTGCTTTAACTAGATATTCTGCTGCCAGACTATCGGCCTCGAGTTCATGCTCTCTGCTAAATCCGCTTAAACCTGCCTGGGCCCAAATCGAGGCGACTTCGCTAATCTGATTTCCAACATAGCCACTGCCAGTTGCCACCGCAGCGACGAAACCACCAACAACTGCTGCTGCATTTGCCATACCCCCACGCGCCTGTTGTTGGACTGCATGCCTCGCCGTAATGTGTCCAATTTCATGGGAAAGCACGGCGGCTAATTCTGCCTCCGAATTCATAAAAGTGAGCAAACCGCGATTCACATAGACATAACCACCGGGCAGGGCAAAGGCATTTATCTCTGGGCTATCAATTATATTAAATGTGTATTCTAGTTCAGGACGATGACTGACAGCAGCCGCCTTGTTGCCAACTTCACGAACATAAGTTAGCAGTACTTCATCTTCAAACAAAGGCATGCTAGAAAGAACTTTCTCGTGCTCTTCTAAACCAATTTTCTTTTCTTTCTTCTCAGACATGAGAACCAGATTGGGGTTACCAGTGACAGGGTTAACCGCGCAAGCTGTAAGAAAGGGTAGCAGAAAGAATAGGCAGACTAGGATAGCTGCATTTGGAATTCGATCTATCAGAGTTGATGATTCACTCGAGCTTGTTACAGCTAGATTCGTCATAGTACCTCCTCTTTCTACGTGCTACTTATTTCTCTATCTATTGCTTAGCGTCTTATAGAACATAAGTCATTAGTCGCCGATCAACTGCCGTTTACAAATTCTTTAAGCTGAGTTGCAAGATGCGAGCATGCATTTGCCTCAACTCTGGCTATTAACGGTATAGGAATTACCAGTGCTGGCATATAGGACTGCCCGCTTGCGTCTGTGCTTATAGTGCCTACGGTGGTTAGAGAGCCCACGTCCCAAACTCGAGCGTCGAAGTTAGCGTCGTCTTCCCATGAGCCGAAGCCAAAGCAACCGCCGCCGCCGGGGCCGATTGTGCAAGATATCGAACCCGTGCGATCTGTTGTTTCAGTAAATCCATCTAGCCAGACTATGTAGCGAACTCCAAACTCCGTCATCCTGTCCGCGACAACTGTTTCAGTCATCAGGCGTTCCAGGTCGCGTGTACGAAGAGGCGCGGTTCTGGGTTCGAACCAGGGAAACATCGCATCAACAAATTCCTGCTCGGGAACGATGCTGATTGCACCTTTGCCCCGGGTCATTCGTTCGCCGACACAGCTTACGAACTCGGAACGTGTCTCATAGTCGCTAGCCTGTCGTCGCCCGAGAATAACTACCGACTCGTGACTCTCTATACCAGTTTCACCCTGACGATATTCGTCGATGGTCGTGGTGGTACAGGAGGCTAGCGAAGCTAACAGCAGTGAAACAATGCCTAATCTGATGTTTCTTAGAAAGCGCTTCATGATAGTCCTCATATCAATCGACTCATGTTTGGCTCTTGCTTTTCATTACAAGGTATTCAACCACTCTTTAACTTCCGGAACCTGCGTGAAGCTTAGAGAGAAACTCGACGCTAGGTCACGAAGCGCAACTATCGCCGCTTCATTAATTGCAGTCTCTGTCGTACGCATCGAGCGAGTCGGAGTCTTACCATAGGACGTCAGTACCCAGTCCGCGATATAATCGCCATCCGGCGTCATCAACCGCATATTGTATTTAATCCAAATCTCGTAAACATCAAGCTTGGTTTTGGATGGGAGGGCTAGCTGAAATTCTTCTATGTTTGGGGCGAAGACCGCATCGACACCTAGTGTCTTAGCGTCTTCGATCGAATCGACCTCTATCACTCCATCAAACATAGCGGGCAATACGGCGCTAAAAAGCTCAATATGGGATTGCCCACTGGCAATATTGTATTCTTCATTGCCGGTTTCAGAATATTCAATATAGGCAAATTCTATAAGCGCCGGATCATAATAGACAGCCACGCTAAGGGGTAGCTTGTTGATATTCGGTGTCGGGAAGCTTCCCTCGATAACTACGTTGTTCACACCACAGGCCGTCAGGTACAGCGCTGCTACCAGCATCAGCGCCGCTCTCAACTTGCCGTTCATTGCTGTGCTCACTCTGCGCATTCTTAACCTTACTCTTAGCAGCTGCCTGTGCCGCTAAATCACTGAAAGTCATTCAGACCTACGAATGTACCACCATTTCGCTGCGTCATCTCTCGCATTAGCGTCGAATAGCGATAAACGCTCTGCTGATAGCGTACAGCGTTTGAGAAGATAATCGGCAGGCCTATGCCGTGTATACGCACTAACCTGTCGCCGTTCTCGTCTTCTACGTTAATACGGTCAATAGTCTGAAGTACGTCTCTAATAGACCCGCCAGGTTGAAAATCATCACCGATCACATAGATACTAATTTTCTTACCCGGTTCATAGAAGGTATTAATGGCGCGTGTCACTCCTTCTACAGGGCTGCTATTGCTGAAAGGGTTCCAATTTCGCAGCGTAGCCATAATAGTATTACGGCGACCCGGAGTATCGGGGATCCACCGCCCACGATAGGAGTCGAACATGTAATCGCCCATGTCGTTCATGATCTGGATTCCCTTAACCTCGGGATAGACATTTAAGGTGTCATCGATGACCCGCAGCATCTTGTTCCAACCATAGTTGTACATGCTGCCCGAGGTATCGATCACGAAGATAATGTACTCGCTGTCTACCGGCACCCCACCAATCGCATTGTTTTCCGGTGCACTGCTATTCGCCAGCAGGCGCTGCATCTCTTCCGTCATGCTTTGCTGTGCTATAGCGAGGCGGCCCGCCTCGTCGGTGATTTCGGTCGATAACTGATTCGAGCTCTGGAAACGCCCCTTGGCATCGTCCAGATCTCTCTGCAGCCTTGCGATACGGTCCTTCATCGCGGAAAGCTGCTCATGCTTAGCGTTCAAGTTACGGTTAAAGATTGAGGTTTCTCCACGAATGGCGAACAGCTGCTCCTGCAATTCGATGATCGCTCCCTCAGCAGGCACATCGGCAAACTCGATGGGAATCGGCTCGCCCGATTTTGTAATCATCAGCAGGATAATCATCGCGCCGAAGCCGCAGGCAGCCACATCTAGGAAAGACACTGAAAAAGAATCTGTTTCGCCACGTTTACGTCTCATGGCCAGTCCTTAGAAGGCGATATGAAAGAGCCTGTCGTGTATTGAGCAAGCTGCCAGTAAGCGGCGGCGGCGCTTGGGTCCCCTTCCAAGGGCAGCAATATGACGTTGACCGGTATGCCCTGTGGCAATTCTTCCAGAGCCTCTTCGTAAAGCCCTATGCGCTCCGAAGGTGTAATCAACGCACTATTCGAACCACGGTCACTTAACGTTGGCAGGCCATCTGTGATTAGGAAAATATTATCCGGCCTAGGTGACATATTGGCGACAGCCCTAAAAACCTGCTCCAAATTAGTGCCGTTTGCGGGCACGATGTCTTTCACCTTTTCGATCGTATCGTTAAGTCCGTCGCGGTCTGCAACTTCCTGCCAGCTGTCCAGGGGCCCTCCCAATACCGATTCGAGTTCTTCGTTGAATTCCCAAATCTGGTAACGACTCGTGATTGGCAATTGTGTGCTAATCCAGTCTACGGTCTTAACAACTCG
>TARA_B110000858_G_scaffold20295_1_pt1 | contig 32796 bp, 32 predicted proteins | sample TARA_B110000858 | Tara Oceans TARA_B110000858 (sample SAMEA4398247) | marine metagenome | biome: Polar Biome; feature: [SRF] surface water layer (ENVO:00010504); material: water (ENVO:00002006), including particulate matter (ENVO:01000060) such as... | depth 5 m | reverse complement strand
TCTAATTTAAATTGCCTGGATCTTTGATGTGAAATATCAATGTTATGGATAAGTGTCGATTGCTGTGCCCTTATATCCGGGGGTTCTTGGGTATGGTAGTCGGATGTTCCTGCGGAATCCAGAAACCATTTTTTGGATAAATCAGATCCAATTCTGTCATGTAATAAACTTTGAAATACTCCTTGGGCAACAGGGGAACGACAAATATTCCCTAAACATACAAAGAGAATAGATTTTGGTGTCATCCCACCAATGTCAACTTTTTCTTCAAATCATCAACAAATACTCTGAACCTTTTGTCTGTTTCTGCCAAGTTGCTTACCGTTCTACACGCATGTAAGACGGTTGCGTGATCTTTATTTCCACACTGCGCACCTATTGCAGCTAGACTGTTTTTCGTCATTTTTTTTGCAAAAAACATGGTAAGTTGCCTTGCTTGGACAATTTCTCTTTTTCGTGTTTTGCTCTTAAGAAGTTCCACTGGCATGTCAAAATAATCACAAACTACTTTTTGAATGAAGTCAACACTAATTTCTCTAGTTGTGTTTTTGACAAACTTGTCGATCATTTGTTTCGCGAGCTCAACAGTGATTTTTTTTCTATTCAATGAAGATTGAGCGAGAAGAGAAATTAAGGCACCTTCTAGCTCCCTAACATTGGTTGTGATGCTATATGCAAGATATTCAACAACATCATCTGGCATTTCGATTCCGTCTGAATATAATTTTTGACGTAAGATCGCTATTCGGGTTTCTAAGTCCGGTTTTTGTAAATCAGCAGAAAGACCCCATTTAAATCTAGACAACAGACGCTGCTCCATGCCTTGCAAGTCAACTGGAGCTCTATCTGAAGTGAGGATTACTTGTTTGCCCTGTTGGTGCAAGTGATTGAAAATTTCAAAGAAAACATCTTGAGTTTTTTCCTTTCCACTAAATGACTGGACATCATCCATTATTAAAACATCAATTAATTGATAGAAATGAACAAAATCATTTTTAGAATTATTACGAATAGAATCAATAAACTGCTGAGTGAATCTTTCGGCAGATACATAAAGCACAGTTTTGTCTGGAAACCTATCTTTAATTTCTATTCCTATTGAATGAGCAAGATGAGTCTTTCCTAGGCCAACTCCACCATAAATAAGTAAAGGATTGAATGAAGTCCCTCCAGGTTTTTGAGCAACAGCGTATCCAGCTGACCTTGCGAGTCTATTGCAGTCACCTTCAATAAAGTTCTCAAAAGTATAGTTAAGATTAAGTTGGCTTTCTATGTTCACTTTTTTTAATCCCGGGATAACAAAAGGATTTTTAATTCCTTCGTCACCTCCAATTTTGGCAGGTAAGGAAACTTTTTGATTTTCAATTGGAAGTCTATTTGAAGAGGGTATGTCTACTTTATTCACCTCTAAATGAGCAGTATCTTGATCCATGACTATTGAATACACGAGTCGAGCATCTGACCCTAGTTCTTTGGTTATTGCAGACTTTAGCAGCTTGATATAATGAGCTTCTAGCCATTCATATACAAATTTACTTGGGACTTGGAGTGTTATAACTTTACCCTGAAGCTTTATTGGACGAATTGGTAAAAACCATGTCTTATAAGCTTGCGGGCTTATATTGTCTTGAACATAAATCAAACAGTTTCGCCAAATTGCATCTACAGTGTGCTCCATGTGTCTTTAAAATTCTTTACTTTTATCTATTAAATGATATGTGTCAAAATTGAGACAAAAGTGTCTCACATGAACTATCATATCGGTAAGCGAAAGTGTCAATAAAATCCGTTGAAAAAAAATTGTTTGACTATTGATTTTAAAGTTTTTTTTACTCATGTTTAATTTTTGCTATGCTCTTGAAGCTCAATAAAAATATATTTAAGTAATTCATAATGAACAATGTAATTCAAATTTAAATGGTTGTTTCAACATGTAAAATTAGAGTCAGATACGCGGAAACTGATCAGATGGGATATTGTTACTATGGTAATTATCCTGCCTTTCTAGAAATGGGCAGAGTAGAGGCACTTAGAGAACTTGGAATTAGATATCGAGACCTTGAAGAAAAGGGTGTCATGTTGCCAGTTTCGTCCTTAGAAATAAAATATAAAATTCCGATTCGATACGATGAACAAATAACAGTTGAAACGAGAATATCAAAATTACCTGAAGGAACAAGAATACCTTTTAGTTATAAAATTTTTAATGAGAATGGAGATTTAGCTACAATAGCAGAAGTTATTTTAGTTTCCGCATCCGTTGCTACGGGAAGACCTCAAGCGATGCCCAAAGAAATATTAAATGCTCTAAAATCTTATTTTTTATAAAGCATCAACTTTGAGAATTTCGATGATGTTTTTAGGTAATAAACTCCTGAATTCCAATATGTTAAGTTCAATAATTTGGGTAAAGGTCCCGACCACATAATTTTACCATTTCCATTAGATATTTCAGCTTTTTCACCTTGAATAATTTCAGGGACAGTCCAAACTCCTGAGGTGAAAAAATCAAAATTTATTTTTTCTCCTGTATTACTTGGGGTGCTAGCCTGGGGGGTAAGGATTTGCCATTTGGCAAATTCTAAATGAATGTCATTTGAGTGCGCTCCTGAAAAGAGAGCTGAATCCGCTGCTAATACCCAATTTGCAGCTACTGGAAATGTCATGCCAGATGTCCAGTTGTGAATTGACTCAAGAATGAGTTTGTCAACAGTCTCTGAACCATATTTAATCCATAGCTGCATCAGGGGATCTACAAATAAGTCAGTATGCTCATAGATTCCTGAAAAAGATATATTAGGATACATTTTCATTTGAGAATTTACAGCAGATCGACCACTCCAGAATTCATTATGACCATCCCATGAAAATACGTTTTCCCAATTAAAATAATTTATATTTCGTGAGTAGCTTGAAGCAAAATAATCACCCAATGCTTCATCTAGGCATTGTCTTTCTATCCCAAATAGACTATTTGGTGAGGCGCTATGTGAAATCGCATGGGAATATTCATGAATTATGACATCAGCATCTTCCGCATCATCTACTCCGCCTTCCCCGAAAAGAAGAGATGGTGGAGATGTACTTGGATCAAAAGCTGAATTGTCAGAACCATTCATTGCATTTACATCCACAGGGATTGAATAATTAACTAGATGACTAAATCCTAGGCTGTCAATTCGATATTTCATTTTTGTTATGTGAAATAGGGCATTGGTCATCTCAAATTCCGGATCACTTCTTGAAGATATGAATTCTCCATTATTTGAGGTAGGAACAACGTTACTTGGAGAATCGAATTCGGATATATTCGCCGCGAAATTACTAAGCGTAAAGACTCCAGAAGAATAATTTAACAATAATTCCGCTGTATCCTGAAGGGGTTGTAATACATTAAGATTTTGATCATTAAGATCTTTATGCGATCCACCATAATTTACTTGAGCTTTAGTTAATGGATCTGGATTAAAAATACTTACCAATCCAATCGTATCGGAATAATAAACTAAGAGACTTTGTTGGTGAATAGTATTACCGTTAAGGTCTTCCCATATTCGAATCTTTGATGGTCCAAAATTATTTCTGCTTTTTTCATCTCGGACTGTGCTTTGAACAAATCTATTTTCTAAAAAAAACCAACATGAAGCCTTCGCTGATGGGCTTTGAGTTCTTAAATCTGGAATTGAAGCAAAGGATGCTGCTAAACCTGCTCCATTATTTTTGATGTGGATATTTGCTTGTGCTCCAACTATGGGTAATCCATGTAAATACAATCCAAATTTTACATGTTCTCCTCCTGCAGATTTAATCGTTTGCAGTGATTGCCATTCAAATGGTTCATCAACATTTGATTTCTCGTTTAACCATGTCTTCCAATCATTTGTTTCATGACTCTTCAAAGGGCTTTGAATCCATGCAAACTTTACCGGTAGGCTCTGGCTTTTTATACTATTGGATGAAATATAAAATATTAGAAGAAAAAAAGTAAAAAAAGATATTTTATTTAATAATCGCATTATTTTCTTAAGTACGTGAAAACTTCATCATTGTCAATACAATATGATTTTTTCAATATCGTATTTTTAGGTAAAAAAGGAGCTTTAACTCCATTTTTTAAAGTTATTTTATTTCTAATTATTCTGCACTCATTCCAGATAGATAATTCAAAAAAACGATTAATTGTATCGGCTCCTCCTTCGATTAAAATGCTTCTAAACTCACAAGTTTGGAGATGTTCTATGAGGCTCTGCTCTGCGGATTTTTCAGAATTAGTTCTCCATATTATCCAGTTATCATTGATTGCCTTTTTTATGATTATTTTATCTGTTATTTTTTTGGTGGGTATCCAAAGAATTTTCTTTGGGTTTGGCCCTGATGAAAATCGAACATTTAGTTTTGGCTCATCTTTTATGAATGTTTTTATCCCAACGAGTATTGCTTCTTCTTGACTTCTCCAAGAGTGGACTATTGGCTGAACTGAGGGAGAACTAATTTTATACGGTTTAATGTTTTTTGAGTCTCTTAATCCATCTATGAATTTATCTGAAGATTCTGCCCATTTTAAGACAATGTATGGAAGCCCGTGAATAATGGATTTGAAAAATCGTTTATTTAATTCTTGACATTCCATTTCATTAACTCCAACGGTAACGTGCACGCCAGCTAATTTTAGTTTTCTAATTCCAGACCCCGAAACTTTTGGATTTGGATCTCTTGATCCAATAATCACTTTCTTAATTCCTTTTTTTATGATTAGATCTGCGCATGGCGGTGTTTTACCAAAATGACTACAAGGTTCAAGGTTTACATATAATGTTGAATTTTTAACAAGACCCTCATCAATTTTTTTTATTGACTTGAAAGCCATTACTTCTGCATGATCTGAGCCATATTTATAATGAAACCCTTCTCCGATTATTCTGTTATTATGAACAATTATTGATCCTACTCTTGGATTTGGATGATTCCATCCTCCAGAATTTGCTGCTATTGAAATACATCGATTCATCGCAATATTGTCATTCATCAGACAAATGTACATACTACCTTTATGCTATGAAATGTGCTACCGCTCAAGTTACTTTTCTTGAATCAATGTTTCAAGTTTATAAAAGCCGATCAGAGTCAAGGGCTATATGGTCTGAGTGGTTGCGCTCAAGGCAAGGTGGTAGGATATCTTGGGAGCTTCGTTTTAATCAAAACCTATCTGAAGAGGAAAAGCTTATTTTTTTTGAGGACTTAAGGAAATTAGAAGCATCTATGCCGATTGCATACGTATTGGGTGAAATTATTTGGGCAGATGTAAAATGGAAAGTTGATAAACGTGCTTTGATTCCCAGGCCGGAAACCGAAGAGCTGCTGCAAGCCATGTTAAATGAAGTGAATCCTTCAGATAGAATTGTAGATGCATGCACAGGTTCTGGATGCATTGCCATAGCTACAAAGCTAAAAGCCCCAAATACTCAGTTAATAGCCTTTGATATAAGCACTGATGCATTGGATTTGGCCAAGGAAAATGCGGAGACTAATAATGTTCAAATAGAATGGCATAATTCAAATCTATTAGGTCCAATTCCTGATTGGGTGAGCATAAGTAAAGATGATATTTGGATTTCAAATCCTCCTTACATACCGGTTTCTGAAATTTTAGATAAGTCCTTAGGATTTGAACCTGAAATGGCCTTGTATGTTCCTGATGACAACCCTATTGTTTTTTATCAAAAAATTATTCAATGGTCTCTAAGAGGACTAAAAAAAGGCGGTTTTCTTTTCCTTGAGGCTCATTATTATTTTTGTTCCGAGATCAAAATACATCTTGAAAAGCAAAATGAATGGAGCGAGATAAGGATTATTGATGACGATTGTGGAAAACATCGTTTTATTAAAGCCATTCGTCATTAATACTCTCTTAAATTTGAATAAATGAGTTTAGATAGGATTAAGGCATTGCGAAAAAGTTTACATGATTACAATTTTCGTTATTATGTTTCGGATGAGCCTATTATTTCTGACTTTGAGTTCGACAAATTACTTCTTGAATTAAGTGAACTTGAGCAGAAGCATCCTGATGCATTTGATCCTAATAGCCCTACCCAGAGAGTTGGTGGACATGTGGTGAAATCTTTTGAGGCTGTGCTTCATAAGCGCCCTATGCTCAGTTTATCGAATTCATATAACCGAGATGATATTGCTTCATTTATAAAACGTTGTCAAAGTGTTTGTGAGGAGGAATTAGATTTATCTATTGAACTTAAGTATGATGGAGTTGCGATTTCTCTTTGGTATGAGAATCGTAAATTGCTAAGAGCAGTGACAAGAGGTGATGGTTTAAACGGAGATGATGTATCTGTTAATGTTAGAACGATAAAAAACATACCATTGGTATTGCCCGATTTAGCACCAAATGAGTTAGAAGTTCGAGGTGAAATTTACTTCACTTCTGATTCCTTTGAGGAATTGAATAAAAAACGGTTTGACAATGATGGTACTAAATTCGCGAACCCCCGCAATGCAGCAAGTGGTACGCTTAAATTACAGGATTCATCGGAAGTAGCAAATAGAAGATTGAGTGCTTTGATGTATTCAGTTTATTCCGACGAGTTTGAGTTTAAAACTCACTTAAAAAGTCTCAACCTACTGAGGGAATGGGGCTTTCCTGTGCCCAACGAAGAAATTGGTTGGGTTCGGTCTTGCAAGTCAATTGATGATATTTTTGAATATCTGAACTTCTGGGACAGTCAAAGGCACAGCCTACCTTTTGCTATAGACGGAGCTGTAATTAAAGTTGACAGTATTTTGATTCAGGAGAAAATAGGCTTTACTGCCAAATCTCCACGTTGGGCAATTGCATATAAATTTAATTCTGAAAAGGCACTCACTAGGCTTCTTGATGTTAAATATCAAATTGGCAGAACAGGTGCAATAACTCCAGTTGCAATTTTAGATCCTGTTTGGATTTCTGGAACGGTTATTCGTCGAGCTTCAATTCACAATGCTGACCAAATTGCAAAGTTAAATTTGTATGAAGGTGATTCCGTTTGGATTGAGAAAGGAGGGGAAATCATCCCCAAAATATTAGAAGTGGAAATTTCAAAAAGATCCATTGGTTCTGACCCAGTAGAATTTGTTCTCAATTGCCCTGATTGCAATTCTTTGCTTGTTCGTAAGGAAGGAGATGCTCAACACTATTGTTTGAATGTAGATTCTTGTAAGCCGCAAATAAAAGCTCGCCTCCACCATTTTATTCATAGAAAAGCCATGAATATAGATGGCTTAGGAACTGAAACAGTAGATCAGTTAGTCGAGATGGGGCTCATTTACAAGCCGTCAGGTCTTTATGATCTTGATGAAGATGATTGGTTTAAGCTTGATAAATTCAGAGATAAATCGGTTCAGAATGTTTTGGCAGGTATTGAACAAAGTAAATCGGTCTCTTTTGAGCGAGTTTTATTTTCTATTGGAATTAGACATGTAGGTTCGACAGTCGCCAAGAAATTATCAAGGCATTTTGGTAATATGGATGCGATAATTAATGCATCTGAGACAGAGCTATTAGATGTTGAAGATATTGGCCCAATGATTGCTTCGTCATTGCGTTTATATTTCTCAAATGAATCATATTTAATCGAAATTGAAAAACTCAAAGCGATTGGTTTAAACTTTGAAAGTGACCTAGAGGTTGACTCAGGAAATATACTAGTAGGTTTCTCATTTGTTATCTCAGGTGTTTTTGAATTTTTCTCTCGTGATGAGATAAAAAGGTCTGTAGAGGATAACGGAGGGAAAATAGTGAGCTCGGTAAGCTCAAAAACTGATTATTTATTAATGGGTAAAGGAGTTGGTCCAAGTAAAATAAAAAAAGCTGATCTTCATGGAGTAAAGCACTTAACAGAAATGGAATTTCTCAAATGGATTGGCTCTTCAAAATAGGTAAAGTATGGCGCGAGAAACGTTGGGGGCGTGCCTGTAAGAATAAAGTTGTCAATACACCCTGGAAAGGTTGGGACGATGCAAAGCGAATTGGAATACTGTTTAATGCAAGTCATGGTCGCGTGGATTTGGAAGTTTTACGTGAAATTGTTCAAGCTCTTAAGCAAGAACACAAATCAGTTACATTGTGCGGTTGGACCGGGCAAATGCGCCCTAAAAACGTACTGTATAATGGCCGTCAGCTAATTTTTATTGATGATTTTACATGGCAAGGTGCTCCCGTATCTGGTAACGCTTTGGAGTTTATACAGACAGAATTTGATGTAGTTGTCACCTTACACAGAGAGGCAAGAATTCCTTTAGATGAGCTCGCTTCAAAAACTTCCGCAGGAATACGGGTAGTAGCAGAAGGCGAGGAAGATTTTTATGATTTTTGTATGCGGTCTGAAAGTAAAGATTACCCTGTGTATTTTAGGGAATTAAAAAAATGGTTAAAGAAAATTAATCCTAGTTTATGAAAAATATATTTAAAGGAACAGGAGTCGCTTTAATCACTCCGTTTAAAAATAATGGTGATGTTGATTTTGAGTCTCTTTCAAAATTATTGGATCATTGTATTAATGGTGGTGTTGATTTTTTAGTTGTTTTGGGCACGACATCAGAATCTCCAACACTCGTTGATTCAGAGAGGAATGCTGTGGTAAGTCATATTGTTAAGGTTAATGATAATCGACTACCAATTTTAATGGGTTTAGGAGGTAATGATACACGATTAATTTGCTCAAATCTTAATGCTATACCCAATGGTATAGATGGTGTTTTGTGCGTTTCTCCCTATTATAACAAGCCCACTCAGGAAGGGATTTACCAGCATTTTAAAGAAATATCAAATTCTACAAATCTTCCTATAGTTCTTTACAATGTTCCTGGTCGCACGGGATCCAACATGTCTGCTTCTACTACGTTAAGCCTTGCCAATAAATTTCAAAATATAGTAGCAATTAAGGAAGCTAGCGGTGATTTGGAGCAAGCAATGCAAATCATTAAGGATGCCCCTGACGGATTTGACGTTTTATCCGGTGATGATAATTTGACTTTTTCGATGATTTTACTTGGAGCTACGGGAGTGATATCAGTTTCTGGACAAAGTTTTCCGAGAAAATTTAGTAGAATGGTAAATCATTTATTAAATGGTGAGCTGTCAGTCGCTAAGTACATTCATTTTCAGCTATTTAATTACACGAAACTTATTTTTCAAGAAGGGAACCCTGGAGGAGTAAAATGGGCTTTGAACTATATGGGTATAACTTCTGATAAATTGCGTTTGCCTTTATGGAAAATTAGTGACGAGCTAAAAAGCTTAATCGCAAAAGAGGTCGATGAAATAAGGGAAAATAGCAACTAAAAAGTATCGTTTCATAAGCTACCTTTGTATCTATGGTTTTTTATAGGTTTCTGACTTTTTTTTCCATCTTTTTGATCGTTTCATGTGGTGATTATCAAAAAGTTTTAAAGAGTAACGATGCTTCATTTAAATTTGAGAAGGCAATTCTTTATTTTGAAGAAGATCAATTCAATAAGGCATTTCCACTTTTAGATGAGCTCATGTCCTCGTTTAGAGGGACAAATCGTGCTCAAGAAGTTTATAAATATTATGCGCTGACACTGTACGGGCAAAAAGATTATATTTTAGCAGGATACCATTTTAAAAGATTTTCAACAACGTTTCAAAGTCATCCTTTTTCTGAAGAGTCCGCTTATCTTGCGGCCTACTGCTACTATCTTGAATCCCCGAGTTCCAGTCTTGATCCAGCATATATTTACAAGGCCATAGATGAATTGCAATTATTTATAAATTCTCATCCAGAGGCAAAAAGAGCCTATGAGTGCAATGATTTAATCGATGATTTGCGCGAAAGATTGGAAAAGAAATCATTTGATATCGCAAAGGGTTATTTTCATCGTGCGCAATTCTCAAGTGCAGTAACATCCTTTAACGTAATGTTAAGTGAATATCCCGACTCTCCTTTTAGAGAAGAAGCTATGGTGCTTAGATTTAAGTCAGCATATGAATTGGCAAAGAATTCTATTGAAAATCTTAAAAGGGAACGTTATAAAGAAGCTGCAACAGCATATCTGGAATTTAGTGATGCTTTTCCGGAAAGTATCTTGACAAAAGAAGTTGAATCTGCTTATAAAAAAACACAGGCATTTACGAAAAAGGACATTTCTCAAAACTGACAATCATTTTTAGAAAAAGAATCGTAATTTCGCATTTCAAATTATGAATGACCATGGATAAGAATCATTTACTCGCAAGTAAGACTACGCAGACTTTAGATTTTAATGAGTTGGACCGTGATACGAATAATATATACGAGTCAATTTCTATAGTTTCTCGCAGAGCTGAGCAGATCAATGAAGGAATTCGTGCTGAGATTAATGAAAAATTAGAAGATTTTCGTTCTGTTACAGATTCATTGGAAGAGGTTTTTGAGAACCGGGAGCAAATAGAATTTTCTAAACAGTACGAGGCGATCCCAAAGCCCCATGCAATGGCGGTTCACGAATGGTTAGACGGTAAAATATACAATCGTTATCCTGAGCAAGATAATACTGATGCATGAGCACCCTAAGGGGTAAGCGTGTACTTTTAGGAGTTGCAGGCGGTATTGCTGCTTATAAAATTCCATTTCTTGTAAGACAATTGCGAAAGTCTGAAGCTAACGTCCGTGTTGTCGTTACTCACAGTGCTAAAGAATTCGTAAGCCCACTTGTGCTTGCTACCCTCTCAGAGAATCCTGTGGAGATGGATTTCGTGACCAATGTTTCAGGTAAGTTATCATGGAATAATCATGTTAAATTGGCAGAATGGGCGGATATTATTTTGGTAGCTCCTGCTACATCCAACACCATTGGTAAATATGTGAACGGTATTTGTGATAATTTATTACTTGCTACTCTTTTGTCTTCAAAGTCTCCAATATTCTGGGCTCCAGCAATGGATCTCGATATGTTTGAAAACCAAGCTAATCAGGGTAACTTAAACCTATTAAATAAATGGGGGCAAACTGTTCTTCCTTCTCCATTTGGGGACTTAGCAAGCGGTTTAGTTGGGCCTGGAAGAATGGCTGAGCCGGATAATATGTATTTCGCTATTCGCTCCTATTTACTAAAAGATGAATTCTGGTATCAGAAAAAAGTTGTTTTAACTTCCGGTCCAACTCGAGAAGCAATTGATCCTGTGAGATTTTTAAGTAATAACTCTTCTGGGCAAACAGGTGTCGCATTAATAAAGGCTCTGGTTGATCGGGGTGCAATTGTCACTTGGGTTCATGGCCCTTCCCATTATCATTTAGCGGGTATGGAAAATGTCACTTATAAGCCTGTCTTAACGGCATTAGAGATGCGGGATCAAGTGATGAGTATTTGGTCAGAGTCAGATATATACATTGGTGCTGCGGCGGTTTCAGATTATCGTCCAAAGAATAGTTTCAAACAGAAAATGAAAAAGAGAGATATGGGATTAGATTCTATTAAATATGAGTTAAATCCAGATATATTGGCAGAAGTTGGAGAAAATAAGATGGAGGGTCAATATGTTTTAGGCTTTGCATTGGAGACGATCAATGGAGAAGAAGAGGCATTTCGTAAGCTAAAATTAAAAAAAGCTGACGCTATCGTTTTAAATTATGCTAACCAGAAAAAAGCAGGAATGAATTCAGAGACTAATATCATATCCTTAGTTTCGAAAGATGGAAATGAAAACTGGCCGCTGTTATCAAAAGAGTTAATGGCAGTAGAGCTTTTAAATTGGATAAAAAAGCATTCCAAAATATGAAAATTTTATATTCATTATTTCTTACGATTTTTTTTCTCGGCAACCTGGTTGCTCAGGAATTTATGGTTGACGTTAAGGTTCAAGCTCCTAGTGTACAAACTAATGATCGACAAATATTTAGTGACTTAGAGACGGCTTTAAGAAATTTCATTAATCAGCAGGCATGGACCCAAATTTCTTATGAAGAAACTGAAAAAATAAGAGGTTCTATGGTATTTACAATAACTAATTATGATCCAAGTTCTGCTAACATGTCTGGGAATTTGCAGCTCCAATTTGCACGCCCAGTATATATGTCTGACTATCAATCGCCTACGCTTCTGATTCAAGATGCAGACTTAACTTTTAATTATAGATCAAATACTGTCTTAGAGTTCAATATTGGTAGGTATTCAAGCAATCTGACATCGATTGTTTCTTTCTATTGTTACGTCGCGTTAGGATTAGACGCTTCCTCTTTTAGTCCAAAACAAAATAGTTATTTTTCTCAAGCTCAAGTTATTGCAGCCAATGCAGCATCAGCAGGAGCCGGTGGTGGATGGGATAGATTCAAAAACAATCTTAACCGTCATTGGATAATTGAAGATATAATTAACCCTGCTAATTCTGATTTTATATCCATTTGGTACGATTATCATAGACTGGGAGTTGATAAGCTGTTCGATCCAGCTCAGCAAATTGCTGCTAAAGAATTGATGCGCTCAACCATACAGCGACTAAAACTAATACATGATAAGCAACCTAATAGTTTCTTGTTACAGTGGTTTTTTGATACAAAATCCAATGAGATTCGCCAAGTTTACAGTGGTGGTCCAAATTATCAGTCTGAAGAATTAATAAAGGACCTTCAGGCTATGGATCCCTCTAATTCAAATAACTATTTAAATATGGGTCGCTAAATGACTTTAAAGTAATTTTTACCCATTATGCTAAGTAGTCTGTACATCCAAAATTTCGCCTTAATAGAAAGCCTAAACCAGACAATTAAGCCTGGATTGACAGTTGTTACTGGTGAAACAGGTGCCGGTAAATCAATATTGTTAGGCGCGTTGCAATTAGCTCTAGGGGGCAGGGTCGATTTAAAGAAGTTAGCTCTTGATGGAAAAAAATGTGTTGTTGAGGCGCAATTTCAATTGGACCCTAAAAAATGGAAGGATCGTTTTAGTCAAGAAGATTGGGATTTTATGGAAGAAAGCACGCTTCGCAGAGAAATATCTCAAAATGGAAAATCAAGAGCTTTTATTAATGATAGTCCTGTAAAATTAGAAGATTTGAAAAGGCTTTCTGAGGAGTTAATAAATATTCATAGCCAGAGGGATACTACATTTTTTAAGGATCCTAAATTTATCGCTGATTTCTTTGATAGCTATGGTGGTCTCGAAGCTTCTCGTGATTCATTTAATTCAGCACTGAAAGAATTTAAAAAATCGAATTCAGATTTAATTGAACTTAAAGAAAAATTAGGTAATAATTTTGACGCAAGTTATACTTCCTACGTCTTGGATGAAGTTCATTCGGCAAACTTTTACCTAAATGAGGAAGAGGAGTTGCGTGAAGAGTTAAATGTATTGTCTGGCTCTGAAGATATTAATGTTATGATTAATGAAATCAGACAAAAAACAGATAATAATCCCGGGTTAAATGATGATTTGTCTCAATGGGTCACAATGTTTGAACGGTTAAAGCAAAGATCTAAATTTTTTAATTCTTTGCGCGAAGAATCCGGAGCAGTTCAAGATTTGTTCCAGTCAGTTATGCAAGAATTAGAGAGCTTATCTGAGAGAATAGAATCAAACCCAGAAAGATTATCCACTGTTGAGGCGAGATTAAGCTTAATCGAAGAATTGTTAAGAAAACATCGAGCAGGCTCCCTCGGGGAATTACTAAAAATGCGAGATCAATGGACTGAAAAACTTGAGTTGTATGAACTTCAGAGTTCTTTAAAAATAAAATTAAGTGAGAGAATTGACTCAATGAAGAGCAAATTGATTCAGGCAGGAAGTGAACTTCATTTAAAAAGATCAGATTTATTTTCAGAAATTGAAAGAAAAGTTAAAGAGGCCTTGGGTGATTTAAATATGGAAAAAACATTGTTCTCAATCATTAGTGAACCTTTAGACGATCCCGCGATATATGGAACCTTTAAATATTCTCTATTATTTTCTGCAAATGCTGATCAACAAATGCAACATGTTGAGAAAGTGGCTAGTGGTGGTGAAAGAAATAGACTAATGCTTGCTTTAAAGAGTTTATTCGTTCGAGGTAAAGGTCTCGAAACTATACTTTTTGATGAAATTGATAGCGGTGTCTCTGGAAGTACAGCGGCTAAAGTGGCGGAAATGTTCACTAGTATGGGAAAGTACTCTCAAGTCATAGCTATTACCCACCTTCCTCAAGTTGCAGCAGCAGGGAGTAATCATTGGAAGGTCGATAAGTACTTAGATAGAGGTAATTCAAGAACCGGTTTAATTTCCTTGGAGGGTGAAAGTCGAGTAGAGGAGGTAGCAAGACTTTTGGCTGGAAAGAGTATGTCAGAAGCAGCATTGGCTCAAGCTAGGTTTCTTTTGAAAAATTAACCGAGATTTGTAACTAGAAAAAAAATATATGAAGACTTTATTAGAAGGGAAAAATGGAATAATTTTCGGAGCTCTCAATAGCGAGTCTATTGCTTGGAAAGTTGCAGAGCATTGCCATGCAGCAGGGGCTAAAATAGTTTTAACTAATGCTCCAATGGCGATGCGTCTCGGAGAAATCAATTCATTAGCAGAAGCGATTGATGCTCCGGTAATAGGTGCCGATGCTACAAGTTTAGAAGATCTTCAAAATTTACTTGAGAAATCCTTAGATCATTTTAATGGAAAAGTTGATTTTATTCTACACAGCATTGGAATGTCTGTTAATGTCAGGAAGAACAGGCCTTACACTGACTTAAATTATGATTTCTTGAATAAAGGTTGGGATGTTTCTGCGGTTAGTTTTCACAAACTTCTTCAAACCGCCTATAAAATGGATGCTATAAATGAATGGGGTTCTGTTTTGGGATTAACTTACATGGCTGCACAAAGAACATTTCCAGACTACAATGATATGGCTGAAAATAAATCTTATTTAGAGTCTATAGCAAGAAGTTTCGGCTATCATTATGGTTTAAAGAAAAATGTTCGAGTCAATACAATATCTCAATCTCCAACTATTACCACTGCAGGTAGTGGTGTGAAAGGTTTTATGGGGTTTTTAAATTTTGCTGAAAAAATGAGCCCACTAGGTAATGCCACCGCCGAGGATTGTGCAAATTATTGCGTTACATTATTCTCCGATTTAACTAGGCGGGTAACTATGCAAAACCTTTTTCATGATGGTGGGTTTAGCATGACTGGAGTTAGTCAAGATGTTCTAGATCAATTTATGGATGGAGAGTGATTTTAATATTCAGATTTTTCGTGAAAAACAAGTTTGTCAAATTTTTCAATGGACATTTGTAGCCCAAAAGAAGAGTCCGCAAAGAAGACTATTCTACCAAATTTATCTTCTGCTGTATATCGTGATTTGAATTTTAAAAATTCTTCAAGTTGTTTTTCATTCTTTGATTCAATCCACAACGCTTTATGTGCGCTGTAATTCTCATAACTGCACTTGGCTCCATATTCATGTTCTAATCTATACTGAATAACCTCATATTGAAGAGCTCCAACGGTTCCTATGATTTTTCTACCATTGGATTTAAGAGTAAAAAGTTGGGCAACACCTTCATCCATTAATTGGTCAATCCCCTTGCTTAATTGTTTTGATTTTAAAGGATCTGCATTATTGATGAAACGAAAATGCTCAGGAGAGAAACTAGGGATGCCTTTAAAATTAAGTTCTTCCCCTGAGGTAAGGCTATCACCTATTCTGAAGTTGCCTGTGTCTGGGAGTCCTATAATGTCGCCTGGAAATGCAGATTCTACAATAGCTCTTTTGCTAGCTAAAAATGTCAAGGGGCTAGAGAATTTTAGTTGTCTTTTCTCTCGAACATGAAAATAGTTTTTATTTCTTTGAAATTCCCCCGATACAATTTTTACAAAAGCAATTCTGGATCTGTGATTCGGGTCAATATTAGCATGTATTTTAAAAACAAATCCACTAAATATATTTTCGGTTGGATCGACCAATCGTTCAATAGACATTTTGGGTTGAGGGGAAGGGGCGATTTCAACGAAGCAATCTAAAAGTTCTTTTACCCCAAAATTATTGAGAGCAGAACCAAAGAAAACAGGACATAAATCACCTTCTAGATATGCCTTTTTGTCAAATTTTGGATAGACACCTCTAATGAGTTCGATTTCATCTCGAAGGGTATTTGCTGCATTCTCTCCAATTCGATTTTCTAAATCTGAACTACCTAAGTCATTTATGGAAAATGATTTTTCAATTTTTTGTTTATTGCTGCCTTCATAAAGAAGTAGGCTAGAGTTCCAAATGTTATATACTCCCTGAAATTCTGCCCCCATTCCAACTGGCCATGACAAGGGACATAGCTTCAATCCCAATTTTGCTTCGATCTCATCTAATAAATCAAATCCATCTCGTCCTTCTCTATCAAGTTTATTAATGAATACCATTATTGGAGTCTTTCTCATCCTGCAAACATTTACAAGCTTTTCAGTTTGAGTTTCTACACCTTTGGCAACATCCACAACTACGATAGCTGAATCTACAGCGGTGAGTGTGCGGAAGGTGTCTTCAGCAAAATCTTGGTGGCCAGGGGTATCTAAAATATTAATGTGTCTGTCCAAATATTCAAACGCCATTACAGAAGTTGCTACAGAAATACCCCTTTGCTTCTCGATTTCCATAAAATCCGATGTAGCAGTTTTTTTTATTTTATTACTCTTTACAGCTCCAGCTTCTTGAATTGCACCGCCAAAAAGAAGGAGTTTTTCCGTTAATGTTGTTTTTCCCGCATCCGGGTGGGATACTATTCCAAATGTGCGTCTACGTAGAATTTCTTCGAATATTTTCACCATAAATTAAATTTGGATGCAAATGTAGCACGTTAGAGACTGAACAAATTTTTATTATTAACGTTACTTGAATTGTGAAAACAAGTTACAGTATCAAAGATCTGGAACATTTGACTGGTATTAAGGCTCACACCTTAAGGATCTGGGAGCAGCGTTATTCCATTATCCTTCCAAAGAGAAGTAAAACCAATATTCGTCGATACTCTGATGATGATTTAAAAAAATTACTCAACATATCGGTGTTAGTGAACAAAGGTTGGCGTATCAGCAAAGTAGCCAAACTCACAGGTGAAGCAATGAATGACTGTGTTCAAGACTTAGCTATGACGGCAAGTCACTTCCCCTCTCAAATTTCAAGATTAATTAGAGCAACAATAGATCTAGATGAGCCTTTATTTACTGGTATTTTAGATGATAGTATAAAAAAAATAGGGGAGAAAGAAACGTTTTCAAAACTAGTAGGTGGATTTATATATCAGCTCGGCGTTTTATGGCAAACTGATGCTATAGGAGTTGCTCACGAACATTTTTCAAGTAATCTCATAAAACAAAAAATTTATTCCGCTCTTGATAAGCTTCCAGCAAAAATAGCATCTAAAAGTAATCCTGGGTTTATAGTTTACCTGCCCGAAAGAGAGATGCATGAGATAGGTCTTCTCTACATTCATTTTATCCTCAAAATGCAGGGAGAGGCAGTAGTATATCTGGGGCAGTCAGTTCCATTGGACTTCATAAAACCTCTTTTCCGTGATAAGAAGAAATGGAAAGGAGTTGTTTCAATTTGGACAACAAGCCCGGATCATGACAATAGAGATCTTTATTGGCGTGAGCTATCAAACGAGCTTGATGGTACACCTTTATTTGTAACTGGGATTGGAACTCATGATTGGGCACCTCGCATTAATGTTTCACAAATCCATATATCAGAAGATGTTCGTTCGCTGAGTAAAGATTTACAATCGAAAATCATCTGTTAATCAGGTATTTAACCTTCATCTGTTTGATGTTTAGCCAAAATAATTGAACATATTCATTGTTCAAATAGGATTTTGTTTACCTTTACGTGGAATATGTTAAACAAATAAACTATGCTTCTCTCCGATACTTTTGGTTTTCAAATTCATCAACACCAGTCTTTCTTGAGGTCATTGGCTCTGAAATTGACACATCATTCAGAAGATGCTGAGGATTTAATACAAGAAACATTTCTCAAAGCCTTAAAAAACGAAAATAAATTTAAAGAAGGCACTAACCTGAGGGGTTGGCTTTACACAATTTTAAGGAACACCTTCATCAATAATTACAGAAAAAAGAGAAGCCAAAATACCTACACAGACGATACCGAGAATCAATTCATACTTGGTTCAATTACTTCTGATCCGGAAACTGAGGCAGACTCTTCACTGAACTTGAATACCATTCTAGAAAATATAGAAACCATTGAAAAATCCTATCTTGAGGCTTTCATGATGCATTTTAATGGTTACAAATACGACGAAATAGCAGAGAAGATGAACATTCCATTAGGGACTGTCAAAAGCCGTATCTTCCTTGCCCGGAAAAAAATGGTTCAGAGATTGAAGGAATCCCATTAGTTAATTTTATTTCACAACATTTATGAAAGCCGTCGTTATTGGTGCAGGATTTTCTGGTCTTAGTACAGCAACTTATTTGGCCTCAAAAGGGTACCAAGTGGATGTAATTGAAAAAAATTCTGGTCCTGGGGGTAGAGCAAGACAGCTCAATGATTCAGGTTTTACTTTTGACATGGGTCCTTCCTGGTACTGGATGCCTGATGTTTTTGAAAAATATTTCTCGGATTTTGGAAAAACCCCAAGTGACTATTACGATCTTCTTAGATTAGACCCATCTTACAGCGTTTTTTTTGCTGATGGAGTGATGGACTTGCCTTCCGACATGAGCGGAATTGAGGCTCTCTTTGAACGATTAGAACCTGGTTCTGCTATAAAATTAAGGAAGTTTTTAAAAGATGCCTCATTTAAATATAAAGTTGGTATTGATAATTTTGTTCGAAAGCCATCTCTCTCTGTTCTTGAATTTGCCGAAATGGGAATTTTAAAAGGCTTGTTTCAATTGGAATTATTAACTAATATCCGATCGAGTATTAAAAAGGTAGTTTCTAACCCTCAACTTCAAGCTCTATTGGAATTTCCTGTTTTATTTCTTGGAGCGACTCCTAGTAATACCCCCGCACTTTATTCATTAATGAATTATGCTGATATGTCTCTTGGGACATGGTACCCAAAAGGTGGAATGTTTTCAGTCGTAGAGGGCTTTTACAAACTTGCTCAGGAAAAAGGAGTGAATTTTATTTTTGATTCTGAGATTAAGGGTTTTGAATATAAACACAATTCTGTTTCTGGAGTTGTTACACAATCTCAAACACATGAATGTGATGTTGTTGTAGCCTCTGCTGATTATGCCCATGTTGAACAGAACCTTTTAGATCCAAAATATAGACGATACTCGAAAAAATATTGGGAGAAACGAAAAATGGCTCCTTCTAGCATTTTATATTACATTGGTTTGGATAAACCTATTCCTGGAATTGAACATCATTCACTTTTTTTTGATGCCTCTTTTGATGATCACGCTGATGCCCTCTACACTGACCTTCGTTGGCCCGAGAAGCCTTTGTTTTATGTATCGGCTTCTTCTAAGACCGATGAGGGTGCAGCACCTGAGGGGCAAGAAAGTCTCTTTATATTAATTCCTACACCTCCAGGGATGGAAGATACCAATGAAGTTTTAGATCATTATTTTAACTTAGTTTCCGAGCGCTTGTTAACTCATACCGGAATGGATATAAGAAATCATATAGTGATGAAAAAAGACTATGCTTATCGTGATTTTGTGAAAGATTACAATTCCTTCAAGGGTAACGCATATGGATTAGCAAACACTCTCGATCAAACCGCTATCTTTAAGCCCAGTCTGAAAGGGAAACTTGATAATTTTTATTTCACGGGTCAACTAACAGTTCCTGGCCCAGGTGTTCCTCCGTGTATTATTAGCGGTGAAGTTGTTGCTCATAAGATTGAAAAAGATTTTCCTTTGAAGGATAAGTAATTTGTATGATTGAGTTATACCATAAAACATCTTTTGGAATATCAAGGCTAATAACTAGGGCTTATAGCACCTCGTTTTCCTTGGGCATTCTTGGTTTAGATAAAAAGTATAGAGCTTCTATTTACAACATATATGGTTTTGTTAGGCTTGCAGATGAAATAGTCGACTCTTTTCATGGCTTTGACAAGAAAACGTTGTTAAAGCGGTTTTGGAAAGAAACACGTCTCTCAATTAAGGAGGGGATTAGTGTAAATCCTGTTTTACATAGTTTTCAACAGACTGTAAATCAATATAAAATTGATGAGTCCTTGATTGAGACCTTTCTAACTTCAATGGAGATGGATTTAGAGGATAGACATTACGAGCAGGAAGACTACGAAAAATATATTCTTGGTAGTGCGGAAGTTGTTGGGTTAATGTGCTTGAGGATATTTGTTGATGGAGATGAATCCAAGTATAAAGATTTAACTCCATATGCCATGAAATTAGGGGCCGCCTTTCAAAAGATTAACTTTTTAAGAGATATAAGTGCTGATTATAATCTCTTAGGACGAACTTATTTTCCAAGTATTAATTTTTCAGACTTCAATGATGATGCAAAAAGATCGATTGAAAAAGATATTGCCGTAGATTTTAGAAATGGATATGAGGGTATTTTGAAATTACCAAAAGGCACACGGTTTGGAGTATATATTGCCTATATGTATTATTATTCATTATTTAAAAAGATTATGGGCACGGCTTCGGGCTCTATTTTTAAAACTAGGATTAGAATTAAGAACAGTAAAAAGTATAGACTTTTCTTAAGTAGTTATGTGAGACATATTCTTAATTTACTATAGGATGAAAGATTATGTTGTCTTGGTTAACTCAGAGGATCAAGATATAGGAGAAATGGAAAAGATGGAAGCTCATCAAAAGGGTGTACTTCATCGCGCTTTTTCAGTTTTTCTATTTAATTCTAACGGTGAGACCCTTCTTCAACGTAGGTCATTTTCGAAATACCACAGCCCTCTTTTATGGACAAATTCATGTTGCTCACATCCAAGAAAGGGAGAAGGGCTAGTTGAAGCAGCTAATAGAAGATTAGGAGAGGAATTAGGAATTCCAATGGACCTTGATCTCAAGTTAGAGAAATCATTTTCTTTCACATACAGGGCAGAATTTAATAACGGGCTAATTGAACATGAATTAGATCATGTTTTGTCAGGGTTTATAGATGATTATAACTTTTCTTTCGATAAAGAAGAAGTTGAAGCAGTGCGTTGGGTTACACTCAATGAGCTGTCCTTGGATATAGATAAATTTCCTGAACGTTATACCGAATGGTTTAAAATCATATTAAACGAATACATAAATTATTTTTCATTATGAAAGCTAAAGTTAGTCGCCATGCTCATTTTAATGCGGCACATCGTCTCAATGTAACGGATTGGAGTGACGCAAAAAATAAAGAATATTTTGGGCCATGTAATAATTCTAATTTTCATGGGCACAATTATGAATTAATCGTCAGTTTAACCGGTGAAATTGATCCAACCACGGGATACGTCTTTGATATGAAAGAGCTGTCGGATATTATCAAATTAAATGTAGAAAGTAGATTAGATCATAAAAACTTAAATCTAGACGTACCCATATTTAAAAATTTGAATCCCAGTGCGGAAAATATCTCTAAGGTTATATATGATTGGTTAAGGCCATGTTTTAATTCTGAATTATCCTTAAAAATAAAATTATACGAAACGCCAAGAAATTTTGTAGAATACGGTGTTTAGGTAATTTTATTAGATAACTCGCTAAGTATTTATAAATAAACTGATTTTTATGGTATTGCATTGGTTTCGGCGTGATTTACGGCTCAAAGACAATAGTGCGCTAAAATTGGCGCAATCTTCTGGTAGTGATGTACAATGTATTTTTATTTTTGATAAAAATATACTTGATAGACTTGAAGATGAAATTGACGCCAGGGTCACATTTATTTATAATGAGTTAAAGAAAATCGATGCTGAGCTTCGAAATAATGGTTCATCATTATGGGTTTTCTATGGGGATCCAATATCAATAAATAAGGCCTTACTTAAAAATCACTCAGATATTGACGGTCTATACTTGAATCGTGATTATGAGCCATATTCAATAAAAAGAGATAAAGAAATTGCACAACTATATATTGACTGCGGAAAAAGTTTTTTCGATGCAAAAGATCACGTAATATTCGAAGGAAATGAAATAGTAAAAAATGATGGAACACCTTATTCTGTTTACTCTCCTTACGCCCGAAAATGGTTAGATCAATTAAGAGAATCGAATTACAGTTTTAAAAATGGTTCCATTGAAAACATTTCCTGGCATACTCTCGGGATCAATAATTACCCTTTTCCCTCTTTAAAAACGATGGGTTTTAATGAGTCAGACCTTCCTGTGCCCAGTCGTTTACCGGATGTAGGAGTAATTAAAAATTATGAAAAGTCTCGAAATTTTCCGGCAATTAAAAATGGAACTTCTCATTTGGGGATTCATCTCAGATTTGGAACGATATCGATTCGGTCACTCGTTAAATTGGCCCTTGATAACAATAAAGTTTTTGTATCGGAATTGATATGGAGGGATTTTTATCAGATGGTTCTTTTTCATAATCCACATTCAATTGATAAAGCAATAAAACCAGCATATGATAAAATAAACTGGGTTTTTGATAAGGAGCAATTTGAAGCCTGGTGTAATGGTAATACTGGATACCCAATGGTAGATGCCGGAATGAGAGAGTTAAATAATACCGGTTTTATGCATAATAGGGTTCGAATGGTCGTGGCAAGCTTTTTAACCAAACACCTTCTTCATGATTGGAGATTGGGAGAAGCCTATTTTGCTAGGAAACTTTTGGACTTTGATCTTGCCAGTAATGTTGGGGGTTGGCAGTGGGCGAGTGGTAGTGGTTGTGATGCGGCTCCTTACTTTAGAATTTTTAACCCTACTAGTCAATTTGAAAAGTTTGATAAGGGTAAAGCTTATGTAGAGAAATGGGTGCCGGAGCTATATTCTCCAAACTATCCGAAACCTATTGTAGATCATAAATGGGCTAGAGAAAGGGCATTAAGAGTTTATAAAGAGGGTCTATCTAAAATTTAAGATTTTGAATTATAACCAAAAAGACCCTTCTTTTTAATAATTGTATCTACATATGTAGGTAAAGATTTCTCCCAGTCACCTTGTCCATTACGTATTTTACTTAATATTTTCCTGCTCCAAATGCCTAATATTTCCGGGTCGTAGTCTTCGATATCTCGCATTCTTCTGTTGTAAAAAAGGTAATCAAAAACAGGTCTGAATCTGGGATGCATAGCAACATCTTTTATCGTAGCTGGCTCTTTCATTCCTTTATCTTTAAACGGGTAGGCGTAAATAACCAGGTCTTTTGAAAATATTTTTCCAAACGCTTCTAATATTCCTCCATTTAGGTCTCTGTAATATTTTTCTTCAAATATTTCTTGTAAACTAGGTATTCCCATAATTAATCCAATACGTTTCTTAGTAAAACCTGAAAAATAATCAACTAGCTTATAATACTCCTGATAATTTGAAATAAGAACAGTTTGACCGATACTACAAAGTATTTCAGCTCGATCCAAGAAGTCCTGTTCATCTAATCCACCATCTGCCAAGAGGTTATTTAGGGTGATTTCAAAAAGAACGACAAGCTTTTCCTTTTCTACTCTTTTAGATTTTATGAACTGTCTATATCCTTTCTTAATCATATCCATATTGACTTTTGTCACAGGTCGAAAACTGCCACGCATAGCCAAAACATTTTTTTTATAGAGTAATTCTGCTGGCAATAAGTTCTGTCCTTCAGGTCCAAAAATTACAGCATCTGTGAAGCCGTTTTTAATCAACTGCAGGGACATAACGCGATTATCAACTTGAATAAAATCTGGCCCTGAAAAATTTATCAAGTCAATTTCAACAGCAGTTTTATCAATGCCGTCATAAAGACTCTGGAGCAATTCCTTAGGATCCTCAAAAAGGAAATTGGCCCCGTAAATCAAGTTGACCCCAATATTCCCGATAGTTTCTTGCTGGTGTTTAGGGTCGCTTTCATGAAGTCTAACGTGAAGAATTACTTCATTTGGGAGTTTTTCTGCTGAAGTTTGATAACGAATGCCAATCCATCCATGGCCCTTAAACGTTTTAGTGAAATTTATTGTCGCCACTGTATTTGCAAACGCAAAGTATCTTTTCTTTGGGTATTTTTCCCTGTGAAGTCTATCTTCTAGAAGTTTATACTCATGATGGATCATTTTACGAAGTCTACTTTCAGTAACATAGCGACCATCATTCTCTAAACCATAGATGGCGTCAGAGAAGTCTTTATCGTAAGCACTCATTGCCTTAGCTATTGTTCCTGATGCACCTCCTGCTCGAAAAAATTGTCGAACAGTTTCTTGACCCGCTCCTATTTCTGCGAATGAACCATAGATATCGGAATTTAGATTTACTCGGAGAGATTTCTGCGCAGCAGACAATACCAGGTCTTCCATTGGGTAAAGGTAGTTTAAATTTGTAGCATGAATTCTCTAAAAATTGACTTTTTGGGTACAGGAACCTCTCAAGGGGTTCCTGTAATAGGCTGCGATTGTGAGGTTTGCCAATCAACGATGGTAAAAAATAAACGTCTTAGAAGTTCTGTTTTAATAAAAAGTGGAAATTCCTCTGTGGTTATTGATTGTGGTCCGGATTTTCGTCAGCAAATGCTTAGATCTAAATGCCAACAACTTGACGCTGTGGTCTTGACTCACGAGCATATGGATCATATTGCTGGATTGGATGATGTCCGTCCGTTTAATTTTAAGACCAAATTGGATATGCCCATTTATTGCACTAAAAGAGTTGCGGATCGTCTAAAAGAGCAGTTTTCTTATGCTTTCTCAGCAGAGAAATACCCTGGTTCCCCATGTTTTGAAATAATAGATATTAATCCAAATGAGAATTTTAAAATTGGAGAGGAGATATGGACTCCAATTTTAGCCGAGCATGGAACATGGCCAGTAATGGGATTTAGAATTCGAGATTTTGTCTACCTTACGGATATCTCAGGGATCTCTCACCTGGAATCTAAGAAAATATTAGGATCAAAAGTACTTGTCCTTAATGCATTGAGAAAGTCAAAACATGTTTCACATTTTTCTTTAGATGAAGCTGTTTCTTTTGCCAAATCCATGAATGTTCCGGAAGTGTATTTAACCCATGCTAGCCATCAACTGGGATTAGATAAAGACGTTAATAGTTCATTGCCTGAAGGGTATTATTTGGCTTACGATGGCTTAAAAATTACAATTCAATAATATTCTCATTTAAAATTGTTCCTACAGCTCTTCCATTTTGTGGCCATTTGGGAACATTAATTCCTTTTGATTTCTTTTTAACAACACTTCCATCATTAGCAAAAATTGTAAAATCGGAAGGACATCCAACTTTTATCACGCATTGTCCTAGGTTATAAAGCTCTCTGGGGTTGTGCGATACGGCCTCTATCCATTTGTTCAATGCTTCTTGGCTAGGGTTTACAGCACGATACCAGGCAAAGGAGTGTTCTATCGTTGCAGCTCCAAACTTAGCTCTTCCAAATTCACAATCTTTTGATTCTATGTCCATTGGATTATGATCGCTTGCAATAATATCTATTGTCCCGTCTAATAGAGCTCTCCAGAGAGCTTCTTTATCTGATTCAGACCTCAGTGGTGGCAATGTTTTATAAGTAGAATCGAAGTCTTCTAAATCATTTTCGGTTCCAATCAAGTTAGCGACTGATACATCAGCAGTTAATCCTTGTTGAGTCTTTTTTGCTTCGCGAATTAAATCAACTCCTTCTGCAGTACTCACGCTTGTTATGTGTAGTTTTCCTCCAGTATATTCATGAATGCTAATGTCTCGTTTAATTCTTAGAATTTCTGATAAAGCAGGAATTGGGCAAAGGCCATTATTAGCACTTATGTCTCCCTCATGTATTTGCCCCTCGGGAGATAGTTCAGTTTCATGGCAAAATGTTTGGATGCTGGTATTTAGGTCAGATGAGTATTGCAAAGCAAGTTGCAAGAGATTAGGATTTTTGATTTGATTCTTGTCATCGGAAAATCCAACGGCTCCAGCTATTTGCATATCAAAAATCTCACTCAATTTTTCACCTTTTAGATTATTACTAATGGATCCAAGGGGTAAAAAATTAACGTCAAGATTTTCTGTGGATTGAATAAGAGATTCAATATGTGGTCTAGAGTCTCTTGTCGGATTAGTTGAGGGCAGAACCGCAACATTTGTATACCCACCGTTAGATGCCGCAAAAGAAAGACTAAGATAAGTTTCACGTTGCTCAAAGCCAGGTTCTCCGCATCTGCTCCGCGTGTCAACCCATCCTGGGCTAATCCATCTACCACGGAATGACTCAAGCATTGCATATCCCTCAATTTTCTCAATATTATCAGCTATGGCAGTTATTTGACCATCTTTTATCATAATATCTTTTTGCTCCCCATTATGTGGAGATCTTGGGTCGGTTATTATAACCTTAGGAAGGATTAATTTCATCTTATTTTTCTAATCTTGCGTTGTTTAAAGTAAAATAAAATCCATTTTTTGGACGTTTTTCAAGCTTTAGGGTTCCGGAAAAGGTTTTTACAGCGTCTGTTTTGATGATTTTTTTTAAATCAGTTATTTTTAATCCAACTATACTTTCAGGTCCAGCACCACCACAAAAGTAACATGAACTGTAGGGATATGCCGAAAGCACATAACTACTTTCCTTTATATCTAATGGTAAAACATATCCTGTAATTGAAACTTGCATGCCATTTAGTTCGTCAATAGGATTTGAAAATATCCCTTCAAGAGTCCAAATACCTTTAGATTCCTCATAATACTCCAAAAAAGTCGTGCTTGACAACATTTTCCATGATACTTTTATTGGCAATGCGATTGTAAATGAGCATGTTAAAATCACGATCAAGAAAAGAAATACAGATTTAAGAATCAACCAGCGCACGATGCAAAGGTATTCTTTGTAACCATATCCATGGTCCAATAGAAGTTAAAATTGACAAGGCAATGCATCCAAATATCCATTTTATATCATTTGAAAGGTTCCAATAAACTTCTTTTTGAAGGATTTCACTCAATGCGATTGAGTTGTGTTGACCAAACCAAATAGCAGCAAGTCCAATGTAGGTTAATAGAATAGCGAAGCCTCCTAAAATAATATTCTGCCACAGAACAACTTTTGCGATTTTCAACCATGATGCTCCAAATGTTCTAAGTAATGCATAGTCACTTAGTCGCTCTTTAATATGAGACTGCAGCAGAAAAAACATTATTAAAGCCGCAGTTATTAGAAATAAAAATGAAATGCTACTAAATACCTTAGTGCTTTGGTTCATCCAGCTTAAGACATTGTTAATCTCGAAAGCCGGAGATATGGACATTATTGAGGAATTCTTTTGAATTCTTTTGGGAATTAAGAGTTTTTCTAGTGGATTATCTATTCGAGCTAAAACAGCAGTGTAGCTTGAGTCGGAATGACTATGAGCTTTCCAAACGGAGCTTATGCTACCAATTATTAGACGGTTCCAAGATGGTGTGCTAGAATAGATGATGCCTGAAACTTTGTAAGAGGTGGTTTTGTGGTTGTGATCATGTCCCATTATTCCATGGGTGCCATGAAACTCATCTCCGATTTTAAGTTTTGTTTTTTGTGCAACATTGCGGCCTATTATTACTTCGTTATCTTCCTTAGGGAGATTCCCCTTTATCTCCAAATAGTTTATATGATTCCATGTTGCACTGTCGCATCCTAAGATTCTGAATCCCTTATAATTATCTCCATAAGCTATACGTCTGACATTTTTCAAATTATAATTGGCAATAACTTTCTCCGCCTCTGATTTTAATATATTCCCATTTGGATTATTTAGATGAAAGACATTAGCAAGAATTGATTTAGTAGGTGAGCCCTTTGCGGAGAGAAGAAGATCTGTATTCTCCAATTGAAGTCGAAGAGTATTTGAAACACCATTATTCAACCTTTGAATAGTTGCGAAACCCAACAGCCCTGTGGCCCAAATTAAAGATATAAAAACAGTGCTACTCCGTCTTTTCCATATGGCTTTCCATGCAAAATAAAAAGATTTCATTGCAATTTTACCATTTGGTCGGCTATTGAGTCGAGACGATTGTCATGGCTTGAAACTAAAATTGAACATCCAGTTTTAGACTGATGTTCTTTGAGTAAATCCATCATGATATGGGTGTTCTGTTCATCCAACGCTGCCGTCGGTTCATCAGCTAATACAACGGGAGCTTTTGACATTAAAGCTCTTGCTGCGCTGAGTCTTTGCTGCTGTCCTAAACTTAGTTTATTTACCGCCCTTTTAGATAAATCAATAATCCCTAATTTTTCTAAAATATATTCACTGTGTCCTGATTCGATTCCTTTTGACCATTCGCAAAGTTTAATGTTCTCAATTACCGTTAAAGATTGCCAGAATAATGGTCTTTGTGGAATAATTGTTATTGCATTGTTTCGCCAGTTTTTAGGGACAATATTCTCACTAATTTCACCGTGCCCTTTTATTCTTATGTGCCCTTTTAATAAGGGTACTAGCCCCGCTATTGAGTGAAGAAAAGTTGATTTCCCTGAACCAGAATAACCTTTTAATAGCAGTAATTCTCCTTTTGGAATACTTATGCTAGGAAATGTTATAGATGAGCCATTGAGATTTGACTCTATTGCGGAACTACTTAACATATTAAATATTTAATATCTCAAAAGAGCTGACCCCCAGGTGAATCCCGATCCAAATGCTGCCAAGCAAACCAGGTCTCCTCTTTTAATGCGCTTTTGTTCAACAGCTTCACTAAATGCAATGGGTATTGAAGCACCAGTGGTATTACCATATTTTTGAATGTTGTTAAATACTTGCTCGTTTTTAAGTCCAAGTTTTTTCTGAATAAATTGAGATATTCTGAGGTTTGCTTGATGAGGAATGAGGCAATTAACGTCTTCAATTGTGAATTCGTTTTTATTTAAAGCTTCTTTAATTACTTCCTCAAATCTGACTATAGCATTTTTGAAAACCATTTGACCGTTCATATACGGAGAAAAAAGTTGAGGATTTGCGGTATTTGTTTTGAGCTCAGTCATGCCATGAATCACAGAAGGACCTTTCATTGAAAGCTCTAAAGAATTCTTACCCTCACTATGCAAATGTGTACTGTAAATTTTGCTTTCATTATCAGATCTTGAAATCACAGCTGCACCAGCACCATCTCCAAAAATAACACTCAAGTCTCTGCCATTTGTAGTCTTGTCAAGAACAGGACTCTGCAATTCTGAACCAATAACTAAAATGTTTTTGTAAAGACCAGTTTGAATGTATGCATTTGCAATACTTAGAGCATAAATAAAACCGCTGCATGCATTTCGGATGTCTGTAGCTCCTATTGTTCCAACTCCCAGTAAATCTTGAACAAGAACTCCATTGCCAGGAAAATAGTAATCGGGTGAAATGGTTGCAAAGAGGATGTGATCAATCTCATTTTTATCTATTCCTGCATTTTTAATGGCCATCAGTGATGCTTTATATCCCATTTCGGAAGAGCTCATTTTATTTTCAGAATCAACCCATCGTCGACTTAATATACCAGTCCTTTCTTGAATCCACTCGTCACTTGTATCCATGATTTTGCTTAAGTCATCATTGCTAACAGAATTTTGGGGTAGATAGTGTCCAAGACCTATTATTTGAGAGTTGTACATGATTTATTTTCTATTATTTGGTTTAGGTGTGATGATGGAGTCGAAAATACAATTTTATTGAAGGATTATTAATTTAAATTATTCTTGTGAATATCATCTGTATAAAATTGATTATTTATAAAATGGTCAGATTTGTATCTATTAACTTTGTTAGATAAATCAGTCAAGAAATGTTTGATAGTTTAAGTGAAAAAATTGATAAGGCGATTCATCGCCTTAGCGGTCGGGGTAGAATTACGGATATTAACATTGCTGAAGCGATTAAAGATATTCGAAGGGCTCTTGTTGACGCTGATGTGAATTACAAGATCGCTAAAGATTTTACAGATACAATAAAAGCTCGCGCTTTAGGTCAAGATGTTATCAAGGCTGTCGAGCCCGGTCAAGTGATGATCAAAATCGTTAGAGATGAAATGTCAATATTAATGGGAGAAACTTCCCATGATATTTCTTCAGATAATGGACTGAACACAATTTTAATGGCAGGGCTTCAGGGATCTGGAAAGACCACCTTTACTGCGAAATTAGGTTTTCTGCTGCATCAAAAAAAGGGGAAAAAGGTTCTTCTTGCCGCTTGCGATGTATACAGGCCTGCCGCTATAGAACAATTAAACACACTAGGTAAACAAATTGGATTGACGGTCTTTTCGTTACCTGAAGAGAAAAACCCAATTACAATAGCATCTATGGCTCAAAAAGTCGCAAAGGATGAGGGTTATGATTATTTATTAGTAGATACGGCTGGGCGTTTAGCTATTGATAATGCTTTGATGCAAGAGATTTCCTCTATTCACAATGCTCTGAGACCCCAAGAAACTCTTTTTGTTGTGGATTCAATGACGGGTCAGGACGCAGTGACTACAGCAAAAACTTTTCATGAGGCCCTAAATTATACTGGAGTAGTTCTTACCAAACTTGACGGTGACACAAGAGGAGGTGCAGCTCTATCAATTCGTTCTGTTGTGAAAGTGCCAATAAAGTTTATTGGTACAGGTGAAAAGATGGAGGCAATTGATGTTTTTCACCCAAGTAGAATGGCAGATAGGATACTCGGAATGGGTGATGTCATTTCCCTTGTTGAGCGTGCACAAGAATCTTTTGATCAAGATGAGTCAAGAAAGCTCTCCAAAAAAATAGCTAGTAACTCATTTGGGTTTGACGATTTCCTGAAGCAGATTGGTCAAATAAAAAAAATGGGCTCTGTTAAAGATTTGATGGGTATGATTCCTGGCGTTGGGAAAGCTATGAAAAATATTGATATTCCTGATGATGCATTCAAACACATAGAGGCAATGATAAAGTCAATGACCCCATCGGAAAGGTCTAATCCATCTGTTTTGAACGGCACGAGGCGTGCCAGAATTGCAAAGGGCAGCGGTAGAACCGTTGCTGATGTTAACAAACTAGTTAAGCAGTTTAATGATATGAGTAAAATGATGAAAGTTATGCAAGGGAAAGGTGGACAAAGTAAAATGATGAATATGATGAAAAATAACCTTAGGTAATGGCAATTATTTTAAGTGGAAAGGAGGCTGCAGTCTCTTTTAAAAAAGAGATTCAAATCAAGGTCCAGAAGCGACTAGCTGAACGTAAAAGCGCCCCTCATTTAGCGGCAATACTTGTTGGAGATGACCCAGCATCATCCGCATATGTAAGAGGTAAGGTCAGAGATTGTAAAGAAGTTGGCTTCAAATCAACTCTTATTCATCTAAAAGATGATGTTCTGCAAGAAGAGTTGATTCAAAATATCCAGATGCTTAATTCGAATTCTGAAATTCATGGATATATAGTTCAACTTCCTTTGCCTAATGGAATAAATGAAAAAGAAATTCTTTTGGCCATTGACCCAATGAAAGACGTTGATGGCTTTCATCCTGAAAATGTAGGTCGTATGGCTCTGGGTCTTAAAACATATCTTCCTGCTACGCCATATGGAATATTGCTCTTGCTCCAGTTCTACGGTATTGAGACAACAGGTAAGAATGCTGTTGTTATTGGACGTAGCCATATTGTCGGCTCTCCAATGTCTATACTATTAAGTTCAAATATAGAATTTGGCAACGCTACTGTCACTTTAACTCATTCAAGAACTAAAAATCTTGAAGAAGTAACTAAAAATGCTGATATTTTAATTGCAGCAATTGGAAAGCCTTCTTTTATTAATAAAAATTTCATTAAGAACGGAGCAGTAGTTATTGATGTTGGGATAAATAGAGTGTCGGGAAAACTTCATGGTGATGTTGACTTTGATTCGGTCAAGGATATTGTTTCTGCTATTAGCCCTGTTCCAGGCGGGGTGGGCTTAATGACTAGGGTTGGTTTATTAATGAATACTCTTTTAGCTGCGGATGGGAGAGATTAAAAGTGAGGCTCTTCCGCTTATGGAAGCCTTTCGTACAATTCAGGGTGAAGGTGCCCATACTGGACTCCCATCATATTTTTTGAGGATTGGAGGTTGTGACGTAGGTTGTCATTGGTGCGATGTGAAAGAGTCATGGGATCCTAAAAAGCATCCGCTCACTGCTATTCCAGATATTTTAAAACAAATAGATTCTAATGATAGAACGGTCGTAATTACTGGTGGTGAACCTTTAATGTGGGATATGACAACTATAACTCAGTCGCTTAATCAAATGGAAAAAAGAGTCCATTTAGAGACGTCAGGGGCATATAAATATTCTGGCAATTGGGATTGGGTTTGTTTGTCTCCTAAAAAGAATAAACCACCTCTCAAAGAATGGTACCAAAGAGCTGACGAGCTTAAAATGATAGTCTACAATTTAGATGATTTAAAATGGGCTGAAAAACATGCCGAAATGGTTGGAGAGAAGTGCCAAGTTTTTCTACAACCTGAATGGAGTAAAAGAGAGCATATTCTGCCAGCCATAATTCAATTTTTAGAAAAAAAACCTAAATGGAGGTTGTCATTACAAACTCATAAATATATTGGGTTGCCTTAGTCTCTATTTAACTTTATTGACTTCTCGCTCTACTATGTCGATACCTTTTATGGATCTTAGATTTGTTGCTAATTGACTTAATTGTCTTCGGTCTAATACACTTACAGAAATAGTACCACTAAAAACTCCTTCTGACCCATTTATATGCAAGCTTATGATGTC
>TARA_B110000858_G_scaffold49619_1_pt1 | contig 33440 bp, 34 predicted proteins | sample TARA_B110000858 | Tara Oceans TARA_B110000858 (sample SAMEA4398247) | marine metagenome | biome: Polar Biome; feature: [SRF] surface water layer (ENVO:00010504); material: water (ENVO:00002006), including particulate matter (ENVO:01000060) such as... | depth 5 m | reverse complement strand
CTCTTCTTCCTGCAGAAATAGTCTTTTGGCCTTGAGTCATAATTCTCCTTCCAAAAAGATCACGTCGGCTACTAGGCACAGTTAAACTTAAATTTAAAGTCAGGGGTTCTAAATTGAGTTTTCCGGTTTTTTGTGGATAAAGCACTACTTTTCGCCAAACTACTTCGTTATAAGATTCTCCATTATATTGGCCTTTATTATTCACTCTAACTTGACCTACTTTAATTAAGTGACTCCAAAAATCTCCATAGCTTGGAGATTCTAGTTCTTGAACATCTGAAATGGAAATTGGATTTCTGAAATAGAGCTTATAAACGACAGAAATACCTTCATTCAAATACGGGTTTGAATTTGAGATTTCAGCGACAAGCTTAATGTTTTCATCTGTAATATAATCAATATTATTTGGGTCATTTGGTTTTTCAACAGCCTCAGTTACTTCGATAATGACAGGAGAAGTTTTATATACTTCTCGATTAATCGTTATTTGAGCTTGATCCAAAGTAATTTTTCCTTTTAGTTTTGGAGTTAAAAAATAAGTGTAGGTTTTGGAAAAACTCTGCATCCCATTAACCCATGATCTACTTACTGCTTGCTGGGGACCACTTACAACCTGAAATCCTTTAAAAGATGGAGGATTAAAATTATCTCCATTCTCATTCATAACAAAATCTACGCGAAGACGTTCGTTAAGTCCCAAACGTTTTTTACTCACCTTGATATCAAAACTGACCTGAGCTTGAACTATAAAAGTGCTTATGAACAAGAAAACTACTAGTACTCGAGATGTCAAAATTTGATTCATAATTACCAATCTTTTTTACCTCTAACAGGCACTCCTTTTACTTTATTAGCATTTACTTTATCTTGTACTTTCTTCTCCTGATTGTTCATCGCATCCAAGAGACTTTGAACTTGCTGAGGAGATAGTTGTCCTTGTCTAGGGGGTTGTTTCTTTTTTTCTGAATTATTTTCTCCCTCATTTGGTTGTGGATCTTTGTTTTGATCTCCTTCCTTTTTGGGCTCACCTTCATCTTTTGATTCATCTCCTTCGTCTCCTTCTTTTTCTTGATCCTGTTCGTCTTTATTTTCTTTATCTCCCTCCTGGTCCTGGTCCTTTTCTTTTTCGTCTTCTTGATCCTTATCTTGTTTGTCTTTTTTATCATCTTGTTCTTCTTCCTCTGGAGGGTTTTCGTTTTCTAGAAGCTCTTTTGCTAAGGCGTAATTATAACGAGTTTCTTCATCTGTAGGATTATTTCGTAATCCATTTTTATATGCCTCTACTGCCTTTTGATATTCCTTTTTTTGCATGTAAACATTACCCATATTGTGGAAGGCTTTATGTTTATCTTCTTTAGAATTCGCAACCTTTTGGGTCTGGAAAAAACGTTGAGATGCCTCATCATATTTCTTATCTAAAAAATGTGTATTCCCAAGATTATAAAGAGCTGTTGATTTTTCAGGAGCAAGAGACAGGGCTTTTCTGTAGGATTTTTCTGCTTTAATATAAGACTCCTTTTGAGCTTCTTCATTTCCTTCATAGATATGATTGGTCACTTTGCCATCTTGAGCAAAACTCAAAGTAAAGGAGAAGAACAAAAGTCCTATTAAAAATTTATTTTTCATTCTCATTAAATAAGTTCAGTTTCTGAACCCATTTTGTTTTCGTTTCAAACAAAAATAGGTCGATTATAAGAAAAAGTAAAGCTGCAATTAAAAAAGGTTGAAAACGATCTTTGTAGCTCACAAATTTTTTAGCTTCAAACTCTTTTTTATCCATTGCTTTAAGTTGTTCTGAGGCAAATTTTAAAACTGCTTGCGTGTCATTTCCGTCTTGATACTGACCATTTGTAGCATTTGCGATAGCTTCCAAAATCTCTTGATTCCGTTTTGTAATAACTACTTCTCCATCAAAATCTTTTTTGTAGGATTCTACTACATTATTTCTTTTTATTGGAATGGGGGCTCCTGCTTCAGTACCTATACCAATGGTGAAGATTTTTATCCCCATTGCAGCGGCCCTAGAAGCAGCACTTGAAGCATCTTCAGAATGATCTTCTCCATCAGAAATTAAAAAAATTACTCTATTGGTTTGATCTTCATCATCAAAAAATGTTCCAGATAAATCAATAGCACTGTCTAATGCGGTCCCCTGAGAGGAAAGCATTTCTGTGTTCAATGCTTGTAAAAACATTTTGGCTGCACTATAGTCTGTTGTTATAGGTAATTGTGGGATTGCCTGAGCAGCGTATGCAATAATACCCACACGGTCACTAGTTAGTTGATTTAAAATTGCAGATACCAATCGCTTTGATTTTTCTAGTCTGTTGGGTGCAATATCTTCAGCAAGCATACTTTTTGAAACATCAATTGCGAAAACTATATCAACCCCTTCTCGTTTTACTGTCTCAAGCTGAGTCCCTATCTTAGGATTCATCAATCCTAAAACTAATAAAGTAATGGCAAAACTTAAAAAAATCATTTTCAGTCCTGGCTTAAATTTAGAACGATTAGGACTTAAAACTTCTAAAAGTTCGAGGCTGGCAAACTTGACTTGGGTTTTTCTTTTCCATCTAAGCATTAGAATGAAGGCTAGCCAAAATACAGGGAGTATTGCTAGGAAATAAATGTATTCGTAAGCGTCAATCTGATACATTTTAAATAAAACTTTTAAAAACTGTGTTTCTTCCAATCCATTCTAAACCAATTAATGCCAAAGCAAGAAGAACTAGTAAACGGTATTTTTCTTCGTAATTGTAATACTTAAACTCTTCTACCTCTGTTTTTTCAAGCTTGTTGATTTCTGCGTATATTTCTTCCAACTTTTTATTATCTGTTGCTCTAAAATAAATTCCACCTGTTGCTGAAGCAATTTCTTGAAGTAAAGCTTCATCAATCTCGACTTTCGTCAAGGCATATTGAAAACTGCCATTGGGTAAAATTCCAACAGGAGCCATTGCTGTTCCGTTACTTCCAAGTCCAATGGTATATGTCTTTATTCCAAACTCTACTGCAAGTTCAGTTGCAATTTTAGGATCAATGAAGCCTGAATTATTTACTCCATCAGTCAATAAAATAATGACTTTACTCTTAGCTCTACTGTCTTTTAAACGGTTTACTGAAGTTGCTAGACCCATTCCAATAGCAGTTCCATCTTCTATCAGTCCTTGGTAAGAAATTTCTCTTAATGCACCTTTTACAATTCCTTTGTCACTGGTAATGGGAGTTTTAGTATAACTTTCCCCAGCATAAACTACCAATCCAATCCTGTCTGACAAACGATCATCCACAAAAGCAGAAGCAACACGTTTTAATGCGCTTAATCTGTCTGGTTTCAGATCTTGTGCCAGCATACTTGAAGAAACATCTATCGCCATAACAATATCTATCCCCTTATTTGTTTTTGTCCGCGAAGAAATATCAACTGTTTGTGGTCGTGCAATTGCTAAAATAATAAACCCAAGGGCAAATATTCTAGAAACAAAAAGTAGAGGTCTCACTAAAGACCAAAAAGAAGAATGTTGCTGAAAACCTGAAAGACTTGGCATTTTAAGTTCTGCTTGAGCCTTTTTCCAAGTTAACGTATGCCAAAATACAACTACAGGTATTACTAGGAATAACCAGAGGTAATCAGGATTTGCAAAATAGATTCCTTCAAACATTTTTTAGAGTTCTTTAATCAATTCTAAACTGTTAATGACACGTTGTTCAATTTCAGATGCATACCTATCTTCCTTTTCATAAAGCATGGTAAGTCTAATTGTACCTTCTTCAAATGTAAACAGTAAAGTGTTAAAATTACAACGCACCCTTTCGTCTTTCCCCTTTTTAGGATAATCTAAAGTTCCGTAAATCTTAATAGCTGGTGAACCAGAAGGAAGGGTTATCTCATCGTTTTTCATTAAAATATTAACTGCCCCACTAGATTGAAAATTAGATATTATTGAAGAAACCAAAGCTTGAGCTTTTTCCGTTTTTACTTGCTCAGGATCTGACCTTGACTCATCTTTATTGGGATCTAATTTGGGAAAATCAAACTTTAAATCAATATAAAAAGGACTATCTAAAGTTCCCAAACTGAATTGCTGAATCAGGCTTTGTTCATTTGGAATTCGCTCTAAAACCTCAGGAGTTTCTATTTTTAATGGAGGAGTTCCATATTGACTGCTTACCCATTGACCGCTATAAAGTATTTTGGTTGGGTAGCTTAAAAGAGTGTCTCTGACGGGATAAAAACCATAAACAAGCATAGAGATGACCAAGGTCGTAACAGTTAAAAGACCAATGCCAGAAAGGCCCCAAATCAATTGTTCTTTTCTTCGCTTTTTAGCTAAATATTCTTTGTAAGCTTCCTTTTCTTTCAACTCTTCCTCAGTGGGTTCAGGAAGTGCTTGTTTCGTTTCCATAACGACATGCTCCACTGCTCTTCTATCTTCATTAGCAATTCTATATTCCGGCATAGATTTAGCAAATTTTACCAAATCGGCATTCTTTAAAACTTCTCTCAAACTTTTCAATGTAGTAAAATCTAAATCTAAAGTCCCTTCGCCTTTTCGCATTTCGAGTTTTATGAGTAACTCCTCTGAAGTACTTTCGAGAGCATCAATTTTTGCTTCCTCTTCCAAATATCGCCTCACTACATCAGTTAAGCGAGAATAATATAATTTGAATTCATCTTGTTCAAAAGGCTTTTCGGATTCTAAAGCTTTGAGTTCTTCAATTGCTCTATCAAAAGGGGGGAGTTCTCTTTCCCGTAATTCCTTTTTTCTTTTCTGAAATAAATAAGTATAGGAAACCCCAATTACTATTAGTGCTAAGACTAGTCCCCAAAGTACTCTTGAGATCAGCCTATTATAGTTTTTTTTCACTTCAGAAAGAGGCTTGATATCAAATAATTTCTGTTTGATGGTATCAACTTTTACAGAGTTTACACGAACCGGAATCAGATCTGCGATTTTAGAAAAACCATTAACTAATACCTGCTGCTGAGGAATAAAGTAATTGCCTGAATCAAAATGAATTAAAGAATATCTCTTGGTGTATAGATAATGTGTTTGCGAACGAAGGGTGTCAATCGGGCTCTCTTCCAAAAGTTCGAAAGGTGTAAAAATAGGTTGTTCGGGAAAAACAACCTGTGCTGTACTATCAGCTTTTACCTGTAAAGTATAATTGAGTTGCGCCCCGATTTTTATTTGTGTTGAATCAACTGCTACGTTCAATTCTGCTTTGTCTTGAGCCCAAAGTAATACTGTCAATGAAAAGTAGACTAAGATAGGAAACGCCTGTTTCATATTATATCCTTGCTTTAAAATACCCCAATAATTTTTTTACATAACTCTCCTCCACACTACAACTTAGATTTCCAGCTCCATTTTTCTTGAAGAGTTCTTGATGTTTAGCGGTGCGCTCATTATAATGTTTTGCATATTGATTTCTGATTTTTTTAGACTGGGTATTTATCCATCTTATTGCTCCTGTTTCTGCATCCCGCATGGGAACAATTCCTAATTTGGGAAGACAAGTTTCTATGGGATCATAAACGCGAATCCCCGTAAGATCGTGTTTCTTTGAGGTAATACGGAGGGTTTTTTCATAGCCAGAATCCATAAAATCGGAGAGCATAAAAACAATGGCTTTCTTTTTCAATACCCCTGAAAGAAACTCCAAAGCTATCGAAATATTGGTTTCTTTGCTTTTGGGCTCAAATTCCAATAATTCTCTGATAATCCTCAAAATATGAGAACGCCCTTTTTTAGGAGGGATAAACAACTCAACTCGATCCGAAAATAAAAGCAGACCGACTTTATCATTATTTTGAAGTGCTGAAAAGGCTAAAGTAGCCGCAATTTCAGTTAAAATTTCTCTTTTGAATTGGGTTTTTGTTCCAAAGGTTTCTGAACCACTAACATCCACTACCAGCATCAGAGTTAATTCACGCTCTTCTTCAAATACCTTAACAAATGGTTCGTTGTAACGCGCGGTAACATTCCAATCAATTGCGCGAACATCGTCACCAAATTGATATTGTCTAACTTCACTAAAAGTCATCCCGCGCCCTTTGAAGGTAGAATGATATTCTCCTCCAAAAACGTGGTCGCTTAGGCGCCGAGTCTTAATCTCAATTTTGCGAACTTTTTTAAGTAACGCTTTTGTATCCATTGGTTTCTATGGTTGTAATCTAAATTTGAATGAGATGCTGTTTTAAGGAACTTCAACCTCGTTGATGATTTGAGTTATCAAATCTTCAGAAGTAATATTTTCAGCCTCAGCTTCATAAGTTAATCCTATACGATGACGCAATACGTCATAAATAACTGCTCGAACATCTTCAGGGATTACATAACCTCTATGTTTTAAAAAAGCATGGCATTTAGCGGCAGTGGCTAAATTGATGCTTCCCCTTGGTGAGGCGCCAAAACTGATTAACGGTTTCATGGAACCCAAATTATAATTCTCTGGATATCGAGTTGCAAAAATCAAATTCAGAATATAGCTTTCGATTTTCTCGTCCATATAAACCTGTCTAACAGTTTCTTGAGCAGTTAAGATTTGCTTAGTGGTTACTACAGGATTTACTTTAACTTTATTGCTGCTCAAATTGTTTCTGACTATTAACTGTTCTTCATCCAATTTTGGATAATCAATAACCGTCTTTAGCATAAATCGGTCAACTTGAGCCTCAGGTAATGGATAAGTTCCTTCTTGTTCTACAGGGTTTTGAGTCGCCATAACCAAGAAAGGGGGTTGCAACTTAAAAGTTGTGTCTCCAATAGTAACTTGTTTTTCTTGCATTGCCTCCAAAAGTGCAGATTGAACTTTTGCAGGAGCTCTATTAATCTCATCGGCAAGAACAAAATTGGCAAAAATAGGTCCCTTCTTTATAGAAAAATCATTTTCTTTAATATTGTAAATCATCGTTCCAACTACGTCGGCAGGAAGTAAATCAGGAGTAAATTGAATACGGCTAAAAGTACCTTTTACAGCCTGACTTAAGGTGTTAATCGCTAAGGTTTTTGCTAAACCAGGGACCCCCTCTAAAAGGACATGACCTCTTCCAAGTAAGCCAATTAGTAAACGTTCCACCATATCTTTCTGGCCGACAATCACTTTGTTCATTTCAAGAGTAAGTAAGTCAACAAATGCGCTTTCTTTTTCTATTTTTTCATTGATTGCATTGATGTCAATCATTTCATTTTTAATGTTTTCCATAAGGATTTTCTACATTTTTTTTCAGATAGCAAATTTGAAAAAATTATTTAAAGTATGTTGTTAACAATTGGTTAAAAATTGAGCCATAGTAAAATATAGAAGCTCTCAAATGTCACTATTTTAGAAGTGAATTTAATGTAATTAATCTGAAGTTTAATATTAAACTTTATTAAAAAAAATAAGAAAATAATTATCAAATATTTAAGCCAATGAATTCCTTTTCAAAAATTATCTCTGGCACCATGACATGGGGTCAATGGGGAAGTAAATTCACTACAAATGAGATGCAATACCTTATAGATCAAATAGTTGATTTAGGAATAAACACCTTTGATCATGCGGATATTTATGGAGGGTATACCACAGAAGCTGCATTTGGAACTGCTTTTAATAACAGTGCTGTAAATAGAGAATCAGTCTATTTTATTTCCAAATGCAGCATTCAGATGCCATGTGATGCAAGATCTTTACCGGTAAAGTATTATGATTATTCAGCAAAACATATTCGAATGAGTGTTGAAAATTCTTTACGGCAATTAAAAACAGATTACTTAGATTTACTACTCTTTCACCGTCCAAGTCCTTTGATGAACGCAGAAACGATAGCTAAAGTGATTCAAGAACTAAAATCCGAGGGAAAAATTAATCAATTAGGTGTCTCCAACTTTACCCCCTCACAAATGCAACTATTACAGCAGGAGATTGATTTAAAATGGAATCAATTAGAGTGTTCTTTAACCCAAGAGAAGAGTCTCTTTGATGGAACACTGGACTATATGAAAATCAATAATATTGGAGTTATGGCATGGAGTCCATTAGGCAGCTTCTTTAAAGAAAAGGGAGTAAAAAATGAACGTGTTTTAAAATGTATGGCTTCACTTTGTGAAAAATATAATTGTACAGAGGGTCAATTACTGTTGGCTTGGTTGTTATACCATCCATCCAAAATTCATCCTGTTGTTGGAACAACATCTGCCAAAAGATTAGCTCTAAGCATGGCAGCTCTTGATATAAAATTAGAAATTACCGATTGGTTTTTATTATTAGAGGCTAGTATGGGAGAACCATTACCATAAATATATTTGAATGAAAGATAAAATTATAGTAGTCACAGGAGCCAGTAGTGGAATTGGATGGGCTACAGCAGAAGTATTCTCTCAACATGGAGCTAAGCTAATTTTGTGCGGAAGAAGAAAAGAAAAATTAGAATTATTGGCAAGTAAGCTCAAGACCAAAAGTCTTTTACTCACATTTGATGTAAGAGACCGAAGAGCTGTTTTTGAGGCACTTGAAAATCTTCCTAAGGAATGGGAAAATGTAGATGTTTTAATTAATAATGCCGGAAATGCACATGGATTTGATCCCGTTCAAACAGCAAGTCTAGAGGATTGGGATGCTATGATAGACGGAAATGTAAAAGGATTGATGTATGTTACTAAAGCACTACTTCCTCAAATGATTAAAGCCAAAAAGGGACACATCATCAATCTTGGTTCCATCGCAGGAAAAGAAGTATATCCCAATGGAAGTGTCTATTGTAGTAGCAAGTTTGCAGTAGATGCGTTTACACAAGGACTTCGTCTTGATTTAAATAAAGACGGTATTAAAGTTGGGGCCATCCACCCTGGACTCGTTAAAACAGAGTTTTCAAAAGTGCGTTTTAAAGGTGATGGAGATCGAGCTAATAAAGTTTATGCCGGAATTGAAGCCTTGTCAGCTCAAGACGTAGCAAATGCAATTTTGTACATGGTTCAAGTCCCTTCGTGTGTAAATGTAGCTGATCTTGTTTTACTCCCAACAAGACAAGCAAATGCATATGTTTCAAATCGAAAGTCATAGAATAAAATATAAAGGCTATTCATTTTGGAAAAAACTCATTACTTTCAATCGAGACAGAGAGACCATTATTCCCAGAATATTTTCAATAGAATTATTTAAATCCTTAAAAGGTCGTGTTTATAAAAAATGCAATAAAGAAGATTGATGATTTTTTTATGCTTATTATTTTAATTAAAAAAATAAGATTGAATTTTTATTCTTCTAAACCCTCTGGATAAAGGAAATGATTATATGGAAAACGAGTGACATGAATTTCTCTTACTTCGTCATAAACACGCTGTCTAAACCCATCTAAATTATCTTTATTTAAAGCAGATATGAAAAGTGCCTGACCATTCATTCTATACATCCAAGTTTGTTTCCATTCTTCTAAACTAAAATGTTTTTCTCCTCTTTGTTCAACTAGTTCCGCTTCATCCCAAGGCTCGGGTTCGTATATATCAATTTTATTGAAAACCATTAGTGTTGGTTTGTCTAAACTTTTTATTTCTTTTAAAATTTGATTGACCGAATTAATATGATCTTCAAAATTGGGATGAGAAATATCTACAATATGCAATAGTAAATCGGCCTCTTGAACCTCATCCAAAGTACTCTTGAAAGATTCAACCAATTGGGTTGGAAGTTTTCTTATAAATCCAACTGTATCACTCATTAAAAATGGAAGATTTCCTATAACTACTTTTCTTACTGTTGTATCTAGAGTTGCAAAAAGTTTGTTTTCTGCAAAGACATTACTTTTTGCAGCCACATTCATCAAAGTTGATTTACCCACATTAGTATATCCTACCAATGCAACTCGCACTAATGCACCACGATTTCCACGCTGAGTTGACATTTGCTTGTCAATGACAATTAATTTCTTTTTTAAAAGAGAAATTTTATCCCTAACAATCCTTCGGTCAGTTTCAATTTCAGTTTCCCCTGGCCCTCGCATTCCAATTCCTCCTCGCTGCCTTTCCAAGTGTGTCCAAAGTCCTTTTAATCTAGGAAGTAAATATTGATACTGTGCTAATTCGACTTGAGTACGAGCATAACTTGTCTGAGCACGCTGCGCAAAAATATCGAGTATTAATCCAATTCGATCCAATACTTTAACCTTTAATATTTTTTCAATATTTCCTTGTTGGGCTGGTGTGAGTTCGTCATCAAAAATTACAGAAGAAATATCATTTTCATCCACAAACTTAAAAACTTCCTGCATTTTTCCAGAACCAATAAAGGTCTTAGGATTTGGAAGATCTATTTTTTGTGTAAAGCGATGCATTACATTACCACCAGCTGTATAAGCTAAAAAGGCTAATTCGTCTAAATATTCCTTAGACTGAACTACATCTTGTCTAGAGTTTATAATTCCCACTAAGACAGTTTTTTCAACCTCAAGAGATTTTTCTTCAATCATATTATGGTGTCTCCCATTTTTTTAAAAAAACTGTTTTTCCATCAAACTCACCATAAGTGTAATGTGTAATCCAATCTCCTAAATTTATATACTTAGAAGTTTCATTCAGACTAATCTCCATAGGAAGATGCCGGTGGCCAAAAAGGAAATAATCATAATGCTTTAGTTCCAATTTTCGTTTAGCATAAATTGCTAACCACTCCTCTTCTTTTCCCATAAATGAAATGTCTTCAGCTCCTGAAATTAATTTATTTTTTATTGAAAAATACTTTCCTAGTCTTACTCCCCAATCTGGATGAAGTGCTTGAAAAAGTCTTTTTGCCAAAGAATTGGTAAATAGTTTTTTCATCCTCTTGTACCCCACATCTTTTGGCCCTAAACCATCACCGTGTCCAATAAAAAAGCGAGTACTTCCTATTGTAAACTCTTTGGGTTTATGATAGACTGTAATTCCTAATTCCGATTCGAAATAATCCTTCATCCATAAATCATGATTTCCAACAAAATAATGAACCTGAATCCCATTTTCTTGAAATTCAGCCAACTTCCCTAATATTCTGACAAATCCTTTAGGGACTACTGTTTTATATTCAAACCAAAAATCAAATAAATCCCCCAATAAAAATAAAGCCGCTGCATCATTTTGAATATGATTTAACCAATCCATGAAAAACTTTTCCCGTATTTTGCTAGCTTCTCTATTAGGAGCTCCAAAATGCTGATCAGAAGCAAAAAAAAATTTTTTATTTTTAGCGAGCTTCATTTTTTATCCAATGGCTTGTTTTAAATCTGCAATCAAATCACGTACATCTTCAATTCCAACACTCAAGCGAATTAATGAATCTACAACACCACTTTTTTCTCTCAAATTTTTTGGAATTGATGCATGAGTCATACTTGCCGGATGCCCTGCTAAACTTTCAACACCTCCCAGTGATTCTGCAAGGGTAAATAGTTTTAATTTTTCTATAATTTTTATAGATGCCGAATAGTCGCCACCTTTGGTTACAAAAGATAACATACCTCCAAAATCTTTCATTTGCGTTTTCGCAACTTGATGATTAGGGTGATCTTCAAATCCTGGCCAATAAACTTTCTCAATTTTGGAGTGTTTTTTCAAATAGTTTGCGATTGCATTAGCATTTTCACAATGGCGTTGCATTCTAACGTGGAGTGTCTTAATTCCTCTTAAGGTTAAAAAACTATCCATTGGGCCACAAATAGCTCCACTTGCGTTTTGAATAAACCCAATACGCTCTGCTAAGGCTTCGTTATTAAGAACCAGTGAGCCTAAAACAACATCGGAATGTCCCGCTAAATATTTTGTTGCTGAATGCATTACTATATCAGCTCCCAGGGTAAGAGGTTGTTGAAGATAAGGTGATGCAAATGTATTATCAACGGCTACAAATATTCCATGAGGCTTTGCTAAAGCTGAAATGGCTTTGATGTCAATCACATTCATCATTGGATTAGTAGGTGTTTCTACCCAAATTAGCTTGGTTTTTTCATTGATTAATGATGAAATATTTTGAAGATTATCCATCCCTACAAAATGAAATTTTAATCCAAAATCTTCAAATATTTTGGTGAAAAGACGGTAAGATCCGCCATATAAATCGTCTGTAGAAATAATTTCATCCCCTGGTTTTAAAAGTTTTAAAACCGCATCCATTGCTGCTAAGCCAGACCCAAAAGCAAATCCAAATTTTCCAGATTCAATACTTGCCAAAGATTTTTCAAGGGCTTGGCGAGTTGGGTTGTGGGTTCTGCTATATTCAAACCCTTTATGCCCACCCGGAGTGGTTTGCGCATAAGTAGACGTTTGATAAATAGGTGGCATTACTGCTCCATAAGCTTTATCAGGTTGCTGTCCTCCATGAATAGTCTTACTATTAAAATGTAGCTTTTCTTTCATTTTACTCTTTTTATGGGAACATTAAACTTTGTAAAGATATTTGATTTTAAGTAAAACCTCTGATTTTCAATAAAAATGATTTTTCTTTGTGAAATTAAAATTTATGCATGCGTTTTTTCTATTATTTAAGTAGCTGTGATAGTTGTAAAAGGATACGAAACGAACTTTCGTTAGATGAATCAATTATACAAATTGATATTAAAAAAAGTCCCATAACTAATTCTCGGTTAGAACAAATCCATGTCATTGCTGGGAGTTATGAAGCTTTATTCAGTAAACGTGCACAACTTTATAAACAACGGAATCTTAAAAGTATGGATTTAACAGAGTCAGATTATAGAGCTTTGATTTTAGAAAATTATACTTTTCTAAAACGTCCTGTCCTTTTATTTGATAATGTAATTTTCATTGGAAATTCACCTAAAGTTATTGCTGAAGCCAACACTTTTTTAAATGAACAATAGAGTTTTAGCAATTCTGGCCGCATTGGGTGCTACTATAATTTATGGTATGAATCACACTATTGCCAAAGTAGTAATGCCCCATTATATTGGTGCTTTTGGTTTTATTATGTTGAGAGTAGTCGGGGCCTCTATTTTATTTTGGATGGTTAGTTTATTTACACCGAAAGAGAAAATAGATCCTAAAGATTACTTTCAGATTTTTGGCGCTGCACTTCTGGGAATGTGTATAAACATGCTTATGTTTTTTAAGGGATTGCAACTTTCCACACCAATCAATAGTGGGGTAATTGTGACAATAACTCCCATAATTGTTCTAATTCTTTCTGCTTTTTTTTTAAAAGAGAAACTAACTAACGTAAAGTTTTTTGGGATAATACTTGGTTTTTCTGGGGCTTTACTTCTTATTCTATATGGCAATACATCACAGGTTAACAATGCCCCTAATGTCCATTTGGGAAATGTAATGATGTTAATAAACTCTATCAGTTTTGGAGCCTACTTAGTAATAGTAAAACCTCTTACAAAAAAATATAGCACAGTCACTTTGATGAAATGGATGTTTTTATTGGGGGTAATAATGACTTTTCCAATAACCTATCCTGAGTTCAGCTCTGTTTCATGGAATGAATTACCATTTGAAGCGATTTGGCGTATGGGATTTGTAATAGTAGGAACTACCTTTTTGACTTATTTGCTAAATGTATATGCGCTAAAAACATTACCTGCTACCACTATTGGAGCATTTGCATATCTCCAACCACTAATCACAATAGCCTATGCTGTTTTTACAGGAAATGACACGCTTGATATTGTTAAAATTTCAGCGTGTTTATTAGTTTTTTTAGGAGTATACTTGGTTTCGAAAAAAATAGCTTAATTGGATTTTAGTTGATTTATCACAAATTAAGCTAGTCCTTGCCATGTTCTAAAAAAGCGAGATACACCTTTTAACGCATTCCCGCCTCAGACAATACAATAAGCATTGCCAATTGAATAGCTTTATATCCATCATAATTAAGCCACCATTCATCTAGAGAATGGGCTTTACCACCTTTTCCACCTCGCCCAATAGTTACCGCAGGAATTCCTCTAGAAATTGGGATATTAGAATCTGTTGAACCCCGGGTGAGAATAGGTTTTACTCCAAAATAAGTTGTTGCGGCAAGAGTTCTTTGAATCAAGGGCAAGTTGTCTGAAAGTTCTCCCGAAGGACGATTTCCAATTTTATCAAATAAAACAGTTAAATCAGAACCTTGTCGTTTTAAACTATTTTGATGTGATAAAGCTTTGTTTACAGCCTCCTGCAAAAGTAATTCCATCTCTTCCAAACGTGATGGTTCAATCGAGCGAATATCTATTTCCATAACAGATTCAAAGGGAATTGAGTTAATTGAAGTTCCTCCCGAAATGACACCTATGTTATAACTTGTTTTAGGGCCGTTAGAAGTATAAACATCTGCTAATGACACAAAATTACTAATTGCTTCTCCTAATGCGTGGTGAGGATTTACTAATCCAAAAGCTCCCCATGAATGTCCTCCTGGACCCATATAAGTTATTCGATAACGATAAGATCCTAAGCCTTTATTATTAACCCTTCCAATTTCACCTCCATCAATAGCAATCCAGCTATCAATTCGAGGGCCATTATCTCTAAAAAGATGTTTTACACCGCGTAAGTCACCCAAACCTTCTTCCCCGACAGTTCCAATAAAAAGGATATTATCTTTGGGCTGAATATTAGTTGCTTTTATCGACTCAATAATGGTCAAAAGCATACTCAATCCTCTTGTGTCATCTCCAATTCCTGGGGCATAAAGCGTGTCATTTTTAATACGCACCTTAACGTCAGTTCCTTCAGGAAAAACTGTGTCTAAATGTGCGTCTAAAGCAACTGTTCTCTGGCCTTCATAACCCTTAAGAAGTCCCAATACGTTCCCTACGGAATCAATCCAAACTGAATCCAGACCTAAAGTTCTAAAATAGTCAGCATACACAAGGCCTCTAACTTGTTCTTTAAATGGAGGTGCTTCAATTTCAGTTAAAGCAATGTGGCGTTCCATTGTAGTAGATTCAATACTTTTAATGTGTTCAAAAGCCTTTTGTATTTTTTTGTTTTTAGTTAGCTTTTGAATAGCTTTAGAATATAGTTTATCTATGGCTGGAGTGTTTTGTCCAAAAGTTAATTGTAAGGTGGTTAATAGTAAAATAAAAAGTGAAATTCTGAAAATCATGATTCGTTTATAAAATTAAATTTTTTGGCATTTTATTCCATTTTCGAGTGTCTTTGGAAGTAAGTTCCTTGAAGCTTAATATTTCATTTGTTTTTTTAAATTGGGTGATTAATTCCTTGGGGATACTGGTTAGCTTTCTGGATGATAAATTCATCCAGCCACCTATCATTTCGCAACGTGCTATATTAAGGCCCTTTTCGGAATAGAAATTATGCTCAAACTCAAAGAAAGTACCTTCGTTACTCATTCCAGATAGAACTGTTGAAACTCTGATTTTCTCACCTAGCAATACTTCTTTAAAATAAAAAAAGTGTTCATTAAAAACAATCGGACCTATTTCTAGGTTCAATAATCTCTGATGAGTCAGTCCTAAAGATTTTAAAAAAGCCATCCTAGTCTCTCCTGCATAGATTGAATAGGTCACATTGGCTAAATGCCGATTTGCATCCAAATCACTCCAACGAATTTCAAATTCTTTTAAAAACATAGCTCTATATATTATATAAATCTATTCTTTTATTACTTTTGAAAAAAAAATATATGAAAAATTTATTATTATTGTGCTTCATGTCAGTTCTCTTAAATGGATGTGACGAGCCTAAATCTAATTCAAAAAAACAAGAAAATTCAAATACTGAAAAAAAATCTAAGGAAAATTTTAAGACAAAAATCGTTTTAAATTCAGATGATACAATGAAGTTTGATCAGAATATGTTATTAGTTCAAGCAGGTAAGGAAATCACAATTACACTGAATCACAATGGAAAACTTGACAAATCCATTATGGGACATAATTTTGTTTTATTAAAGGAAGGTGTTGATGTAAGCTCTTTTGCTCAAAAAGCTGTATCAGCAAGAAAAACAGAATACATTCCTGAAGGAGATGATGTTATTGCTTACACAAAATTATTGGGCGGAGGAGAGAGTGATACTATATCATTCATAGCTCCTAAAAAAGGCTTTTATACCTTCATTTGTTCCTTTCCAGGTCACTGGGGATTAATGAAAGGTAAGCTTGTTGTTAAGTAATATTGTTTAAAAAAGAAATCTATTATAAAGACCAGGCTTTTCCTCCAGTGGTCTCCATTAAGTCGACACAACCCTTTTGCTCGCCTGGAACTGGGGCATAAGCCAATACATTCTCTCCAATAAACTCATTGGTCTTAAACGCACTTACTGTAAGACTCCGTAATTCTTTTGCAAAAGCTGCTGCATCTTTTTCTGAATCTAATATCTCATTTCCAGGTTTGAGAAACTTCGCAAGTATTACGTCCCAATCGGAAACGGTGATTTTGTCAACTACTTTTCCTGAAATTTCAGAACTAGCTAATAGAAAAGCTTTCCATCCTGAGGCAAACTTTTCTTGTTTTCCAGCATCCCAAACAGCTGAAATATAACCATCCGCAAATTCAGGAAGTTTTAACTCAATTGCACCAGGTATATCTGTTGTTGGAATAATTAATTCCATAAGTTGTGACACTTTACCAAAATCACCTGCGTTAAAGTAAAAAGGTGCATATGTTTCAATTGATTGGCAACTTTGGAATAAACTAATTACTGAAGGGGTTACCGCAATAGCACCGATCCCTGTTCCAATTCTTTTTAAGACTTTTCTTCTATCCATTTCTAATATGTATTATAAATTCATTTTCTTTAATTCTTCTACAGCATGATTTGCTGCTCTAGCAGTCATAGCCATATAGGTCAATGACGGATTTACATTTGATGCAGAGGTCATTGCTGATCCATCGGTAACATAAACGTTTGGCACATCATGTACTTGATTGTTTTTATTAAGTACTGACGTTTTACGATCATGTCCCATTCTTGCTGTCCCCATTTCGTGAATACCAAGCCCAATGGCGTAATCCCCATCATGTCCTTTTACATCTCTAAAACCAGCACTTTCAAGCATTTCAACAGCTTGTTGCTGCATATCCTTTCGCATATTTAACTCGTTCTCTTTTATTGTAGCATCAAAGGTTACAGTTGGAAGGCCCCATTTATCTAATTTATTAAAATCAAGAGTCATTTTATTTTCCTGATATGGGAGTATTTCTCCAAAGCCAGATAATCCAATTCGCCAATCACCTGGTTCGGTAATTGCCTCTTTAAAACCAGCACCATAGGCTAATTCCGCAACTTTGGAAGACCATCCGCCTCTCCCGCCACCACCTTGGTAACCGTATCCACGAACAAAGTTTTTTTGATTGGTAGCGCCTCCTATATTTCTAAAACGTGGAATATAAATTCCATTATTTCGTCTCCCGGTGTAGTATTTGTCTTTGAAATCATCAGAAGAAGCAGAAGCTCCCACACCTAAATGGTGATCCATCATATTTCGCCCTAATTGATCTGAAGCATTACCCATTCCATTAGGAAAAGTATCAGATTTCGATTGCATTAATATTGAGGTTGACGGAACAGTGGAAGCGCATAAGAAAATTACTTTTGCATTAAACTCATGAACTTCTTTTGTTTCGCTATCAATTACACGAACACCTGTTGCCCGTTTTGAATCCGCATCATAAATTATTTCGTGTGCCAAAGAATTTGGCCGTATTGTCATATTTCCAGTAGCTTCAGCAGCAGGAAGAGTGGAAGAGTTACTGCTAAAGTAAGCTCCAAATGGACACCCCCTCATACATCTACTTCTGTGCTGACAAGTGCCTCTGCCTAAACCTGGCTTAGTCCCTTCTGTAATAATGGCTGTTCTTCCAATAGTTAGAATTCTGTCTGTATAATTTTTTTTAATATCAGATTTTAAATGATCTTCAGCACAGTTAAGTTCCATAGGCTTTAAATAATTTCCGTCAGGAAATTGAGATAGCCCAACATTTTCACCGCTTACACCAATATAACCCTCAACATAATCGTACCATGGAGCCAAATCTTTATATCTAATGGGCCAATCCACTGCGATACCATCTTTTAAATTTGCAGTAAAATCAAAATCAGTAAGTCGATAGCTTTGCCTTCCCCAGGTTAAAGAACGCCCACCTACATGATAACCTCGCATCCAATCAAATCGATTCGTCTCATTATAAGGATGCTCCAAATCATCAACGAAGAAATGTTTTCTAGATTCGGTAGTAGTATATCCTGTTCTGCTTTGTTTTTTTTGGGTTTTACGAGTTTCCTGCGTTATAACATCACCGGTTTTGTAATCCCAAGGGTCATCATTCATCGTAGGGTAATCTTCAATATGTTTCACCATAGGACCACGTTCCAAAACAAGTGTCTTTAGTCCTTTTTCACATAATTCTTTCGCTGCCCAACCTCCACTTATACCAGTTCCAACAACAATCGCGTCATAATTCGTTTCCATCAATTTTATTTTTATCATTTAATCTTATTTCAAACTAGAGTTTAACAACCCTTGAAATTTACAACATAACCAAATATAATTATTATTTTCTTCTGTTTTGATAATCTTAAAATATTATATTGGTACCAGAGTTTAAATGAATTAGAAGTTTTATTAAATTATGAAGCTTTTCTAATTGATAATAGTTTGATTATTTTTAAAAAAATGAAAAACATAAAATGAAAAAATATATATTATTTCTAGTTACACTTTCTTTAATTTTTTCTTGTCAAAATCCAAAAAAATCAGCCCCAATTGATGACTCTTTTTTCAAGTTATCCTTAGCGGAATGGTCCTTTAACAAAAGTTTTCGCTACGAAGGGGTTTCCCCATATGAATTTGCTCGTCGTGCAAGTGAGCTAGGATTTGAAGGTCTAGAATACGTGAATCAACTATATCCAGATGTAATGGAGAGTGGTAACAAAAAAGAAGCTTTGGAACGTTTTATTAAAAAAAATAATGCCCTTGCAGCAAAATACAAAATGCAAAATGTTTTAATTATGATTGATGAAGAAGGAGATCTTTCAACATCGGACGAGACCTTGCGTTTAATAGCAATTGAAAATCATAAATTATGGATAAATGTGGCTCACAAAATGGGATGTAGCTCAATTCGTTTAAATCTTCATGGTGAAAAAAATAAGGATTTGTGGATAAAAAACTCTATTAATAGTCTAAATGAACTTTCTGAATATGCCAAGCCAATGAATATTAACATAATGGTTGAAAATCATGGTGGAAACTCATCTAACGCTGATTTATTAATGAAAGTAATTAATAAGGTCAGTTATGATAATTGCGGAACGCTTCCTGATTTTGGAAATTTTTGTATGAGCGAAGATTGGGGATCTCTTAAAGATAATAAATGTAATAACATTTATGACCCCTATAAAGGAGTTTCAGAAATGATGCCGAAAGCTTTTGGCGTCAGTGCTAAAGCTTATGATTTTAATTCTACTGGAGAGGAAACTATTCTTGACTATCATAAATTCTTTTCTATCATTAAAAAGTCAGGTTACAAAGGGTTTATTGGAGTAGAATACGAAGGGGATCACTTGTCAGAAGAAGAAGGAATAATTGCCACTAAAAAACTTATTGAAAAAATTACTTCTAGTTAATAAGAATGAACTTAAGAACAAAGCTTCAGCTTTCCTTTTTATTCTTTCTTGAGTTTTTTATTTGGGGTGGGTGGTTTGTCACTATGGGAACTTTTCTTTCTCAAAGCTTTAATGCAAGTGGAAATCAATTGGCAATGGCTTATGAAACGCAATCAATTGGAGCAATAATAGCTCCATTTATAATCGGTCTAATTGCTGATCGTTATTTTGCCGCTCAAAAAATCCTAGGCATACTTCATCTAATAGGTGCTGGACTTCTCTTCCTTGCTGGAGAGTCAAATAGTTTTAATAATTTCTACCCCTATATTTTTTTATATATGGTTTTATATATGCCAACACTTGCTTTAGTAAATTCAATTGCTTTTCGTCAAATGAAAAACCCTTCAAAGGAATTTGCTCCTATCCGTGTTTTGGGTAGCGTCGGTTGGATTTTTGCAGGGCTTGCAATTGGTTTTCTTGCTTGGGAAAACACACAAGTTCTTAGGTATACATTTTACATGACCTCAGCAGCATCAGCCATTTTGGGTATTTATAGCTTTTACTTGCCAAATACCCCACCTAATGTCCTGAGTGATGAAAAAATTAGTTTAAAAACTATTTTAGGTCTAAATGCTCTTGCGTTACTTAAAGACAGAAGTTATTTAATTTTCTTTATTTCCTCGGTTTTGGTTTGCATACCTTTGGCTTTTTATTACCAGCACGCAAATCAATTCCTGAATGAAATAGGCATGAAAGCTGCAGCCTCCAAAATGGTCTTAGGTCAAATTTCTGAAGTTTTCTTTTTACTGCTACTACCTGTTTTTTTAAACTATTATGGTCTTAAAAAAGTACTTGTCTTTGGAGTTCTTGCCTGGGGAGTTCGTTACCTATTATTCGCTTACGGAGATGCTGGAGATAATACATGGATGCTATTGTTTGGTATAATTTTACATGGGATCAGTTATGATTTTTTCTTTGTCTCAGGACAGATATATACTGATTTTAAAGCTGGTGAAAAATATAAAAGTGCGGCACAAGGACTCATTACATTAGCGACTTATGGTGTCGGAATGCTAATTGGTTTTCGGTATGCTGGATGGCTCACAGATCAATACATAAAAGAGAGTGGGCATTTTTGGAGAGAGATATGGATTCAACCTGCGATTTTTTCTTTTGTTATTTTAATCTTATTTTTAATTTCTTTTAAAAACGAAACCATTAAAATAAATCAATATGAGTAAAATTAAATTAGGTGTTTTGGGAGGTGGAGGTGACTCTTTGATAGGAGTGCTTCACCGTGTAGCTTCAAATATGTATGATCGATATGAGATAACAGGAGGGGTTTTTAATCCAGATTATGAGGAAAATATAAAATTTGCTCAACACATAGGAGTAAATATCGATCGAGTTTATAAAGATTTTGACGCTTTTATTGAAGAAGAGGTCAAAAAACCTAAAGGTGAACGTATAGAAGTAGTTTCGGTTTTAACACCAAACTTTTTACACTTCCCAATGGCTAAAAAGCTGTTAGAAAATGGTTTTAATGTAATCTGTGAAAAACCCATGACCACTTCATACACAGAAGCTAAAGAGCTTGAAACTTTACAAAAAAAGCATAATGCAATTTTTGCTGTAACATATACTTACACTGGCTACCCCCTGGTTCGTCATATGAAACACATGATTGCTGAAGGTGAATTGGGAGATATACAAAAAGTTGATATTCAATATTACCAAGGATGGATTAATCCTGTAATTCATGATCCTGAAATTCGCAAAACAGTTTGGAGATTAGATCCAAAAAAAGCAGGAATAAGCTCTTGTGTTGGGGATATTGGAACTCATGCCTTTCAGATGGTTGAATATGTTACTGGCCAAGAAATTAAATCACTACTTGCTGATTTAAACAACTTATATGAAGACAACACATTGGATATTGACGGGACTATTTTGGTTCGTTTTTCCGATACTTTTAAAGGTGTATTAAGAGCAAGTCAAATCGCAACAGGAGAAGAAAACAATTTTACTGTTGCTATTTATGGCACTAAAGGAGCTTATAAGTGGGAACAAGAGAATCCTAATTTTTTATATCACCTAAAAGATGATGAACCCAGACGGGTTATTAAGCCAGGCAATACCTATGTATCTGATGTAGCAGAGGATGGAACCAAATTGCCAGGAGGTCATCCTGAAGGAATTTTTGATGCTATGGGAAATATTTATAAGGGAGTTGCTAAAGCGCTAAAAGGAGAAGCTGCTTTTAATGGAGAATTTCCTACAATACACGAAGGAGTAAGAGGTATGCTATTTATTGAAAAAGTTGTTGAATCACATAAAAATGGAAACACATGGCAAAGCATGGAGAATTAATGAAAACAGTTAAAGGACCTGGTATTTTTTTAGCACAATTTGTAGATAGTCAAGCCCCTTTCAATAGCTTAGAGGGAATGTGTAAATGGGCTGCAGATCTCGGATATAAGGGTATTCAAATTCCCACTTGGGAAACATTTCTTATTGATCTTGATAAAGCTGCAGATAGTCAAACCTATTGTGATGAATTAAAGGGTAAAATTAATTCATATGGTTTAGAAATAACAGAACTTTCCACCCACCTTCAGGGTCAATTAGTTGCTGTTCATTCTGCTTACGATTTAATGTTTGATAATTTCGCGCCTGAAGCCTACAGAAAAAATCCAAAGGCAAGAACAGCATGGGCAGTAGATACTATGAAAAAAGCAGCGATAGCAAGCAAACGATTGGGATTAAAAACTCATGCTACATTCTCAGGTGCCTTATTGTGGCATACATGGCATCCCTGGCCTCAGCGACCTCAAGGTTTAGTGGAGCTTGGTTTTGCTGAATTGGCTAAACGCTGGAAGCCAATTTTAGACGTCTTTGATGATAATGGTGTAGATGTTTGTTATGAAATCCATCCAGGAGAAGACCTGCATGATGGTATTACTTTCGAGCGCTTTTTAGAAGCGACTGGAAATCATAAAAGAGTAAATATTTTATATGATCCCAGTCATTTTGTTTTACAACAATTAGACTACATTGAATACATTGATCACTATCATCAATTTATTAAATCTTTTCACGTAAAAGATTCTGAATTTAAACCCAACGGGAAAAAAGGAGCCTTCGGTGGTTATGGTGATTGGATTGACAGAGCGGGAAGGTATCGCTCTTTAGGTGACGGACAAATTGATTTCAAAACTATATTTACCAAATTGACAGAATACGGTTGTGATATATGGGCCGTTATGGAATGGGAGTGCTGTATCAAAAGTCCCGAACAAGGAGCCAGAGAAGGAGCACCCTTTATCCAAAGTCATATAATCGAAGCTACACAAAAAACCTTTGATGATTTTGCCGGAGGGACTATTGATGAACAACATTTGCGCAATATCTTAAATCTATAAGTTACAACATATGATAATGTCCATGACTGGTTTTGGAAAAACCCAAACTCAATGGGAAGATAAAACCCTCAGTGTTGAGATTCGCTCCTTGAATAGTAAAAGTGCTGATATAAGCATCCGAACTCCATCGTATCTGAGAGAAATGGAGACCGAAATTAGAAAGTGTATTTCAAAAAAATTACATCGTGGGAAAATAGATTTAAATATTTTTATTGAATTTAATGGTCAAAATGCACCTTCAAAAATCAATACCCCTGTTGTAAAATCTTACATCGATCAACTTAAAATGATTGGAGAAGTTTCAGAAAACGAAATGATTGCCATTGCAATGCGCTTACCAGATACATTATCATCTGAGAGAGAAACTTTAGAAAAGGTTGAAAAAGAAGCTATTTTTAATTTAGTAGACCAAGTTTTAACAGATATTGAAAACTATAGAAAAGATGAGGGTAATTCCTTAGAAAACGATTTTTTAAAACGTATTGATCTGATTGAACAACTCCTTCAATCTGTAGTTAAAATTGACCCTGATCGAAGTAATAAAATTGAGCAAAAACTCCGATCATCATTAGATGATTTAAAAATCGAAGTGGATTCAAACAGATTTGAACAGGAGCTAATCTTTTATTTAGAAAAATTTGATGTTACTGAGGAAAAAGTAAGGCTTAAAAATCATTTAGATTATTTTAAACAGGTTATGAAGAATGATTTTCCAAATGGTAAAAAATTAGGTTTTATTGCTCAAGAAATTGGTAGGGAAATTAATACAATTGGATCCAAAGCCAATCATGCTGAATTACAAAAGATTGTTGTTCAAATGAAAGATGAATTAGAGAAGGTTAAAGAACAATTACTAAACGTACTTTAAATTGAATTCGGGAAAACTGATCGTCCTTTCGGCACCCTCTGGAAGTGGTAAAACTACTTTAGTTCGCCATTTATTGGAGCAAGATCTCCCTTTAGGGTTTTCAATTTCCGCTACTTCAAGAAAACCAAGAGAAAAAGAACAAGATGGAACAGATTATTACTTTTTAAGTGCAAATGAATTTAATATAAAGATTCAGCAGAAGGTGTTTTTAGAATATGAAGAAGTTTATCCAGGTACTTTTTACGGTACATTCACTTCCGAATTAAAAAGGCTGTGGGACGATGAAAAACATGTTTTATTTGATATTGATGTTGTTGGTGGAATAAATATTAAAAAAAAGTATCCTCAAAAAACACTTGCTATTTTTGTAAAACCTCCTTCCATAAAAGAGCTTGAAAAGCGTCTCAAAAAGAGAGGAACTGATGGTGAAGAAAAAATAAAAGAACGTTTATCAAAAGCAAAAAAAGAAATGGAATATGCTACCCAATTTGATTATTGCTTAATTAATGAAGACTTAGAGGCCGCGAAAAAGGAAGTTGTTCAAGTGGTTTATGATTTCTTAAATTCCTGACGGAGTCCTACCTTTACTCAATGAAAAAAGTTGGCTTATATTTTGGTTCCTTTAATCCAATTCATAATGGGCATTTGGCTTTAGGAAACTATTTTGCGAGACATACTGACCTGAATGAAGTTTGGTTTGTTGTGAGTCCACAAAATCCTTTTAAAGTTGGAAATGTTATTTTGGAAGACCATCATCGATTAGAAATGGTTCGTCTCGCTTTAGAAGATCAAGCGAATTTATTTATAAGCGATATTGAATTTTCTTTATCAAAACCAAGTTATACAATAAATACAATAGAACATTTAGTTAAAATAAACCCTAAAAAACAGTTTGTGTTGTTAATGGGAGAAGATAATCTCATTCATTTTCAAGAATGGAAAAAAAACCAACAAATTTTAGCGCTTGTACAAGCATATGTTTACCCAAGAAATTATAAGATTTTACGTTCAAGCCTGAGTTTCGAGCATAAAAAAATTAAATTAGTAAAAGCCCCAAAATTGGACTATTCTTCAAAAAATATCCGGAAAATTTTACGTGAAGGAAAAAGTGTGAAAGACTTAATTCCAAATGCTAGTTGGGCTTATCTAGAAAAAAACGGGTTTTATAAATAACTTTTCATCTTTTTTCGAGTTTAAATAATAAAATCATTGATGTTTATTCCCTAAAAAAAGTTCCTCCAATAATTTTTTTGTCAATTCTTCCCTACTAAAACGCTTTAAGTCTGGAAAATTATTTTGAAAATTTTCTTTTTGATCAGCTAATTGCTGAATGAATTCTGTTATACCTTTATCATCTTTGGCATTAATCATTTTTGACGCTGACCCTTGATTAATAAAAATTCCTGCTTCGGAGTCTGGATCACCTATCGAAAGTGTGGGAACTCCAGTAGCTAAATATTCTAAGACTTTTCCTGAGATCATATGAGCATTTGCACCTTCAAAAATAAAATTTATTAAAAGATTAGCACTTTTCATGAGTTGAATAGATTTTCGATGAGATAAATAACCTAAAAAAATGAATTCTATTTTCGTATATTTTAAGCGTATTCTTTCAATTATTTCTTTATTAATATTTCCCGCTAATGACAAACGAATAGGGATTTGATTAGCCATTTTGTTTAAAACTTTTAACACTGAGTCATAGGCTTGATTTTCTGTGAGTAAACCAGTGTAAACCACATGAAATAAATCTTTAAGTTTTACGCCATGAACTTCTTGCATAAGTTGTGAATCATAGCCATTTTGAATCACATAAAACTCTTGATTAGGTGCTTTTGCTTTAAGATGTTTGTGGAGTTCTCCTCCTACAGTAGTTATAACGCCCTCTGCCGATTGAAGTACTTTTTTTTCTAGAGCAATATCTTTTTGAATCGCTTTTGAAGAACGGTATAAATGATTATTATAAAAAATATTTGTCCAAGGGTCTCTAAAGTCAACCCACCATTTCAAATCAAATTTAGTCTTTAGTCGGAGTCCAGCTAGATGGGTAGAATGTGGAGGGCCAGTTGTAACTATATGCGAAATTATTTCGTCATTCAAAATCTTTTCCGCCGCTTTTACAGCAAAAGGAATCCACCCTTTTCGAGCGTCAGGAATAAAAAAATTTCCTCGTATATAGGCGAAAATTTTTTCTAAAATACTCTTACGCTTAACTGCACCTTGTGGAATTCCTTTTTGAAAATTTCCCGTAGTAAAAAATGAATACAGTTTTAAAGGTTCGCGGGTAGAAGTCTTAATCACCCGAATATTATCAACTTCTTCCAATAAGCTTTTATCCAATACGCTATAGGATGCTTCTTGTTCGTCAACAGTTATGACGATTGGCTCACATCCCATCTTTTTTAGATATTTAGCAAAATACATCCAGCGTTGAGTGCCTGAACCTCCAGCAGGAGGCCAATAGTAGGATAAAATTAAAATTTTTTGATTGGTTATTTTCACCTTATTTTTTTGCCTTCCATAAAGGTACGGAAGAACAAGCTTCCCCATAAAATAAACTTTTTGCAACTGTCTGTAAGCGCTGAACTAAAAGAATGTATGCATCTTGAGGGATCAGTGAATCAGAACACCCTTTAATCATAATGGGTTTACTTTTAAAAGGAGATAGGTCTAGAGTGGAAAGCATTTCGCGGTATAACTGTTGCTCTAAATCTTGCAAAGAACCTAAAACGATCGTATTTGTTACTGGTTGTAAATAGGAAGTTACTAATAATGTAGCCCATGCGGGTAGAATAGCTTCTGTGCTGCAGCCAAGAGCCACAAAGTGTTTTGTATGCTTTTCCCAGTTATAGCCTCTTAACGCGTCTCTAAATGGCTTTTCTCGCAATATAAAGCCTTGCTCTAGCCATTGAGACATATCAATAAAAGTACGCGTCCCTTTTGGGGTATAATCCTGTAAATCGAAATTAACAAGAACGCTACTGGATATCTTATTGATAATTGTTTCTGCCATGTTTATAGCATTCCTAACTCAAGCTTGGCCTCTTCGCTCATCAATTCTTGTGTCCAAGGAGGATCAAAAGTAATCTCTACTTCTGCAGTTTTGACTTCATCTAATGACCTGACTTTTTCTTCAACTTCCATGGGAAGAGATTCTGCAACAGGACAGTTGGGTGTGGTGAGGGTCATCAATATTTTGACATCTAAGTCTTCATTTACAAAAACATCATAAATTAATCCCAACTCATAAATATCAACTGGAATTTCGGGATCAAAAATAGTCTTTAAAACATTTACTATTTTTTCTCCAAGGGCATTTGTATCTATCGTTTCTGACATAATTTTCTTTAATTCAATTGAGTTTGAAAAGCCACTGCATACATTTTTATCTGTTTAATCATGGAGACCAAGCCATTAGCACGTGTAGGTGATAAATGTTCTTTCAATCCAATTTTATCAATAAAATCTGTATTAGCAGCTAAAATATCTTTGGGGTGCTGATCTGAAAAAACACGTATTAAAATTGCTATAATTCCTTTAGTAATAATGGCATCACTATCTGCAGTAAAATTTAATTTATTCTGCTCCATATGAGCATGAACCCAAACTTTACTTTGGCAGCCTTTGATGATATTATTGTCTGTTTTATATTTTATAGCAATTAAAGGAAGTGTTTTTCCTAAATCAATCATATATTCATAGCGTTGCATCCAATCTTCGAATAAGGAAAACTCTTCTACAATCTCTTCTTGAATGGCTTCTATTGTTTTCACATTTAAAGTTATAAAATTATTGTAACATAGATACCGCTCTTCTGATTCCGGCTTCTAAACGGTCAATTTCTTCAAAGGTATTGTAAAAAGAAAAAGAAGCGCGAACCGTTCCAGGGATATTATAAAAGTCCATAATCGGTTGTGCACAGTGGTGACCTGTTCTTACAGCAATTCCCATTTTGTCTAAAATACTTCCAATATCGTAAGGATGAAAAGACCCAATATTAAATGAGATAACCGCAGTTTTTTCTTTGGCTTCGCCATAAATCTTTAAGCCTTCAATTTTTTGCAAAACATTTGTAGCATAAATTAATAATTCTGCTTCATAACTTGCAATGACGTCATAGCCAATACCATTCATATAATCCAATGCTACGCCAAAAGCAATTCCACCTGCAATATTAGGCGTTCCTGCTTCAAACTTATGTGGTAGTTCAGCGTAAGTTGTTTCTTCAAATGTAACGGTAGCAATCATTTCTCCACCTCCTTGATAAGCTGGTAGTGCATTAAGTAAAGCTGATTTGCCATACAACATTCCAACACCCGTAGGTCCACACAATTTATGAGCTGAGGTTACATAATAATCCACATCCAAAGCTTGTACATCAGCTTTGATATGGGGTGAAGCCTGAGCTCCATCAATCAAAACTTTAGCTCCTTTTAGATGGGCTTTTTGAATAATTTCTTTAATCGGGTTGATCGTGCCTAAAGCATTTGAAACATGACCTACAAAAACCAATTTAGTTTTGGAATTCAATAGACTATCAAAAGTTTCCATATCTAGTGTCCCTTGAGTTGTCATTGGAATCACTTTCAAATGTGCTCCTGTTTTTTTACACAACATTTGCCAAGGCACAATATTAGAATGATGCTCTAAGGCTGAAATTAAGAGTTCATCTCCTTTTTTAAGTATTGAAGTGTAGCCCGAAGCAATACAATTAATACTTTCTGTTGTTCCCGCGGTAAAAATTATTTCATGAGTGTGGGCTGCATTAAAATGTTTTTGAATTGTAGCTCGTGCTTTTTCATAAGCATCGGTTGCTTCTTGACTTAATTTGTGAACACCTCTGTGAATATTGGCATTATACCGATAATAGTAATCAGAAATAGCCTCAACAACCTGCCTGGGTGTTTGTGAAGTTGCCGCATTATCCAAATATACAAGAGGTTGCCCATTTACCTCTCGAGATAGAATAGGAAAGTCTTTGCGAAGTTGGTTTACATCAAACATCATTTATAATTCAAATCCTAAACTAACACCAAGTTTATTGGCAATTTGATTGTTAATTCGCTTTTTCAGCGAGGGTAATTGTACACTTTCTAAAACATTATTTGCAAATGCATAGGTTAGAAGTGCCTTTGCTTCTTTTCTGGGTATTCCCCTGGAACGCAAATAAAATAATGCCTCTTCATCTAATTGACCTATGGTACATCCATGAGAACATTTTACGTCATCAGCATAAATTTCTAATTGAGGTTTTGTATTGACAGTTGCTTTATCATCAAGTAAAATATTATTATTCTTTTGGAATGCATTAGTCTTTTGAGCAATTTTGTCAACCAATATCTGCCCATTAAAAACCCCTTCAGAACGTTCAGAAAAAATTCCCTTGTAATCCTGGTGACTTTCACAATTGGGTTGCGCGTGATGAACTAATGTCGAATGGTCTACATGTTGTTTGCCTTTTAAAATAGTTACTCCTTTGAGTGTTGAAAGAATATGTTCTCCTTTGTGAAAATAATTCAGATTATTACGGATCAATTTTCCACCTAAAGAAAAAGTATGAACACTTGCATGACTATTCTTTTCTTGAATAATGTAGGTGTTATCGATCAAAGAGGCGGTTTCTAAATCATTTTGGAGCTTGTAATAATCTAAAAAGGCATCCTGATGAACATATATTTCAGTTACACAATTAGTTACTACAGGATGCTCTTTCAAACTCTGGTGACGTTCTATAATCTGAACTTGAGCATTTCGATCCACTACTATTAAGTTTCGTGGTTGTAACCAAACTGCTTTTTCTTTTCCAGTAGAAAAATGAATAATTTCTATTGGCTTTTCAGCTACGATACTTTTAGGAATAAATATATAAGCTCCTTCTTTGGCATAAGAAGTATTTAGAGCCGTCATACTATCTTCCTGATTTGCAATCTTATTAAAATATATATCAATATATTTCTTGTATTTAGGCTTACTTAATGCAGCTGAAAGCAGACAAACATCAATCCCGTCGTGAGTTGTATTTGACAAAAAAGGACTGTACACCCCATCAATAAAAATCACTTTATAGGTATCTGTATCATACAAAAAATATTTTTTAACATCTTTTATATCAACATTCGTTTCATCTTTTGGAAAAATAGAATAGTCCTGATTGATAAGTTTTGCTAAAGAAGTATATTTCCAACCTTCTTCTTTTTTCGTAGGAAAACCTTTTGCTTCAAAAACCTTTAATGCATTTGAACGAGCAACCTGAATTGTTTCTGAAAGATCTATACCGTCTTCAAAAGCCAAATGAGAAGAAACTAATTTTTCTTTAAATTCCATATTATGCCAATTCTTTTATCCAATCGTAGCCCTTTGCTTCTAATTCGTGTGCCAAATCTTTGGTGCCAGACTTTACTATTTTTCCATCAAAAAGAACGTGAACAAAGTCAGGAACGATATAATCCAAAAGACGTTGGTAATGAGTAATAACAATAACAGCATTGTCTTTACTTCTCAACTTATTAACCCCATTGGCAACAATTTTCAAAGCGTCAATATCCAAGCCAGAATCGGTTTCATCTAATATCGCCAAAGCTGGCTCTAACATTGCCATTTGAAAGATCTCATTTCGCTTTTTTTCTCCTCCAGAAAACCCTTCGTTTAAAGAGCGAGATAAAAACTTAAAATCAATTTCTAAAAGCTGAGCTTTTTGTCTAATTTTTTTCAAAAGTTCACTTGCAGGCATGTCTTCCAAACCTTGAGCTTTTCGGTTTGCATTAATCGCAGTTTTAATAAAGTTTGTTACTGAGACCCCAGGAATTTCAACAGGATATTGAAAGGAAAGGAAAATTCCTTCATGAGCGCGTTTCTCGGCGTCTAATTCAGCTAAATCTTCTCCTTTTAATAATATTTTCCCATCTGTCATTTCGTAATCTTCATTTCCTGCAATTACAGAAGCTAAAGTACTTTTCCCGGAACCATTGGGACCCATAATAGCATGTACTTCTCCTGCTTTGACATCAAGATCTATACCTTTTAAAATATCTTTACCCTCTATTTGGGCATGTAAATTTTCAATCGTTAACATATTTGGTTTTTTTATCCCACTGATCCTTCAAGGGAAATTTCTAACAATTTTTGTGCTTCAACTGCAAACTCCATTGGAAGCTTATTTAATACTTCTTTACTAAATCCATTTACAATTAGCGCAATGGCTTTTTCAGTATCAATCCCTCTTTGATTACAATAAAATATTTGATCCTCACCAATTTTACTAGTGGATGCTTCATGTTCAATTTGGGCAGAATTACTTTTAACTTCAATATAAGGAAAGGTGTGCGCGCCACAATCATTACCCATCAAAAGAGAGTCGCATTGAGAAAAGTTTCTGGCATTCTTGGCACGAGCACCAACTTGAACTAGTCCACGATAACTGTTTTGGGATTTCCCAGCAGAAATTCCTTTAGAAATAATAGTACTCTTGGTGTTGTTTCCAAGATGTATCATCTTAGTCCCAGTATCCGCCTGTTGAAAGTTATTAGTTACTGCAATAGAATAAAATTCGCCAATGGAGTGATCTCCTTTTAATACACAGGAAGGATATTTCCATGTTACAGCAGAACCGGTTTCTACTTGAGTCCATGATATTTTAGAGCGATTATGGCAAATTCCGCGTTTAGTAACAAAATTAAAAACACCTCCCTTTCCTTCTTTGTCTCCTGGATACCAATTTTGAACTGTTGAATATTTGATCTCAGCATCGTCAAGCGCTATTAACTCAACAACCGCAGCATGAAGCTGATTTTCATCTCTGGATGGCGCTGTGCAACCTTCTAAATAACTAACATAACTACCTTCATCTGCTATAACCAAAGTCCTTTCGAACTGTCCAGTACCAGCTTGGTTTATTCTAAAATACGTTGACAACTCCATCGGACAGCGAACACCTTTTGGAATATAGCAAAAAGAACCGTCTGTAAATACAGCCGAATTTAAGCCTGCGTAATAATTATCCTTGGGAGGAATTACACTTCCAATATATTTTTTTACTAATTCTGGATGTTCTTTGATTGCCTCAGAAATTGAACAGAAAATAATTCCTTTTTCTGCTAATGTTTTTTTGAAAGTAGTCGCCACAGAAACTGAATCTATTACAATATCAACGGCAACTCCTGAAAGTTTTTTTTGTTCGTCAATAGAAATTCCTAATTTATTGAAGGTTTCCAATAATTCTGGATCTACCTGATCTAAACTCTCGTATTTTGCTTGTTTTTTGGGTGCTGAATAAAATGAAATATTTTGTAAATCTGGCTTTTTATAAGTAACATTTGCCCAGTCCGGTTCTGACATTTTCAGCCAAGAATTATAGGCATCAAGACGCCACTGAGTCATCCAATCCGGCTCCCCTTTTTTATAAGAAATTTGACGAACAACCTCTTCACTTAAACCTATGGGAAAAGTGTCTGATTCAATATCCGTATAGAAACCATACTCATACTCTTTAGTCTCTAATTCTTTCTTTAATTCTTCTTCTGTGTATGCCATTCTTTTTTTTTAGAGTGAAAAACTTTCCCCACAACCACAAGTTCGCTGTGCATTGGGATTGTTAAACACGAAACCTTTACCATTGAGCCCTCCGGAATATTCTAAAACAGTTCCAACTAAGTATAAAAGGCTTTTTTTATCAACTAATATTTTCACCTGATTATCTTCAAATAATTTGTCTTCCTCATGAAGTGCCTTGTCAAAGTTTAGATCATAAGACAAGCCAGAGCATCCTCCACTCTTAACGCCCACTCTTACAAAATCTTGAACCGGGTCAAACCCCTCTTCTTTCATCAAAGTAGAAACTTTTTCTTTTGCTGATTCTGAAACCTTAATCATTCTATTGAAAAATTAATTTGAATAATGTGTAAATATAACGTATTTCAATGGATTTTAGATTTTAAACGATTGATTTAAGCTATAATAAAATCAAGCCTTCTAATGCCAAATTGCAAGAAAAATATCTTTCCCTCCTTGAGACACTGGATAGTCCCCCGAGCTACTTTCTGTAGTTCCTATCACAATAGTTTTACCTCCTTCAAGTTGGGTAATGTCGTGGCCTAAGTCAAGCCCGTCTCCAATTAGCTTATATTGTTTAATAACATTGCCATTGGGTAATGTATGTGCTATAAATACATTATTAGAAAGAAAATTTTCTTCTGCTGCAAGAGTTTCAGGTGCTGTATGACCTAAAAGAATTAAGGTTCCGTCTGGACGTTCAATTAGCGCCTTTCCAGTATCAAATCCTTTATTACCGATATTTTTACTGCTCTTTAACTCCCCTGATGGCGAAAGAATAGATAAAAACATATCTGAAGATCCGAGTGGTTTTTCGATATCTCTATCCTGACTGAAAGATTGACCTAAAACAACATACTCTCCTTTTCTGTTTTCAATAATTGCATGGGCAATATCATAAGCAGAACCACCAATGGAGCGCTCCCACAACAAATCACCCTTACTATTTGTTTTTACAATCCAAGCATCATAGCTTCCTCGAGGATTAGACACATCCACATCTTGACTTTCTGAAGAGCCTACAATCACAAAATCTCCTTCAAGTGTTTCAATAGCATCATAGGAGCGATCAT
>TARA_B110000858_G_scaffold32803_1_pt1 | contig 33505 bp, 24 predicted proteins | sample TARA_B110000858 | Tara Oceans TARA_B110000858 (sample SAMEA4398247) | marine metagenome | biome: Polar Biome; feature: [SRF] surface water layer (ENVO:00010504); material: water (ENVO:00002006), including particulate matter (ENVO:01000060) such as... | depth 5 m | reverse complement strand
TTGATTTAGATGGTGAGCAACAAGAGATTCATTATGATTATACTGCTGCTCCCGGGAATATCAATAGCTTTAGTTTTAAGGGCTCTGCTAAATTTAAAGGGCATCTATGTGGGCTGAAAGGACAGTATTTAATATTTTCAAGTGGTGCCGTTATAAATTTGAGAAGTCATGAGGGATTGGTTTTATCGTGGAGTTATTGATGTGAATTAATTAACCTTGTTGGATTTCTGAAATTTTAAATTTAAGCTTAAAAAGCCAAGACCCTAGGTACATAATTGGTGTATCAAATAGTGCGCAGAGAACTTTAAATAGCCACCCGTCTAAAATCATTTTTCCAATGGTTCCGAAAGATTCAGTATCTAAGAAAATAATGCCAACGACCATAGTTGTATCAACTAATTGAGAAATAATTGTTGAGAAATTATTTCTTAACCAGAGATGTTTACCACTTGTAATCTTTTTCCAAAAATGAAAAATCCTTACGTCAATAAGTTGTGCAAATAAATAGGCTACCATAGATGCAATGATCACTCTTTGGGAATTTCCAAATAACAAATCATAAGAACTATCGGATACGGGAGAATTTTCTATTGCGTTAAATTGAGAGCCAAGCCAGATTACAAACAACACAAAAATCAATGCTATAAATCCACTAAGAATAACATAATTAGTGCGTTTTCTCCCATAAAATTCAGAGAGAAAATCGGTAATAAGAAAAGTTATAGGATATGGAAGAACACCTGCCGAGAGAACAAAAGTATAGAAGCCTAAATCCAAACTGATAAACTTATTGGCTATAAGGTTGCATACAACAAGCGAGGCAATGAAAAGACCTGCTAGAACTATATACAGAACAAGGGCATGATGTTTTTTTTTCGTACTTAACCTAGAATCCACTTGAAGCTCTTCAAAGTTTAAAATCTATAAGTCTCATCTGAGGGCCATCAAGATTTTGCAACATTTGTAATTCATTTTCTAGGTCTTTCAAAAAGACACTTTTTGGAGAGAAAAAGATCTCATTTGATTTTACTTTTAGCACATTTATTACTTCTTGTAAAGGGTCTTTTTGAGTTGGAAAAAATACTAGTCTTGCGGGTTCGTCTAAGGTAGATTGAACATCTTCTATGACATCTAAAAGCCCTCCAAATTCATCGATTAGACCAATCTCAAGAGCGTCATTCCCTGAATAAACATGGCCTTTTGCTAGACTGTCTACTTTCGATAAATCAATTTGTCTTCCCTCACTAACTACAGATTTAAACCTGTCATATGTATGATTTACGTTATTCTGTAAAACAGCTAATACTTCTTTACTCGGCCCCTTATCAATTGCTATGAGATTACTTAAGGGGTGAGTGCCAACTTGTTGAGTCTTGATGCCTAGTTTATTATGCATCAATTCTTCTGCACTAAACATCAGTCCAAAAACACCTATTGAGCCAGTTATGGTCATTGGCGAAGCATAGATTTTCTTACAAGGAGCAGCTATGTAATAACCACCGGACGCAGCCACATTCCCCATGCTTACATATACAGGCTTTTCTGCAGCGAGTAGGGATATGTTTTGCCAAATCATGTCACTTGCCAACGCAGACCCTCCCGGGGAGTTGATACGTAAAATGACAGCTTCTATTCTTTTGTCTTTCCTTATTGCGGAAATCGCCTCAGCCATGTTCCCATCAGTTATAGATCCATCATTTCCACCTTTGCCATCTTTAATTTCTCCTTCTGCTATTAGTACAGCAATTTTGTGCGCCCCAGAAGGTTCTTTAATCGATTTTTTATATTTAGAAATTCCAATTATTTGCTTTTTCTTAATCTCATAAGAAAGGAGATCTTCTAAAAATCCTTTAATACTATCTGGATATAAAGCATGGCCGATTAGCCCGTATTGTAAAGCTTTTTCAGCCGGTAGTAATGGTTGGGAATTTAAAATATCGTCCCATTTTGAGCTTTTAGACAGTTCTGGAATAGAATTAAAAATATCAGATTCTATACTTGACCAAAGAGAGTTTAATCGGGCAGAGGTTTGCTCTCGGTTTGCACTAGACATTTCACTTGATATGAAAGGTTCACCGGCACTTTTATAAATATTATCATTTCCACGTATTAAGTGTGCTTTTACCCCTAGTTTGTCAAAGGCGTCTTTCCAGTATATCGGAGCACTACTTAGTCCACTAATTTCCATAACTCCCTGAGGTGCAATAATCATTTCATCAGCAACAGAGGCTAGATAATAGGCTTTCTGAGTATATATTTTCCCTGATGAAATAATTGTTTTGCCCTCTTCTGTAAATGCTTTCAAGGCATTTCTTAACTCCTGAAGACTAGCGTATCCAGCATCAAATAATCCTATTTTTAACCAAATCGCATCTATTTTTGGATCAATTCTAGCAGCTTCTAAGGTAATTAACATATCCGTTAAAGAGAGACTTTGAGGTTGGTCAAGTAGCTCTAAAAGAACTTGATTTGCTGAATTTGGCCGATCCTCTATAACTCCTTCGAGTGTAATTTGTAATGTCGTATTCTCAAATACTTCCATATCTGTTGACGAAGAGCTCGCAGCGACGCCAATTAAAATGGAAATAAAAAAAATAAAGAAGAGTCCAGCGATGACTCCTAAAAAGCTTGAAAAGAATACCTTCATGACAAATTTTAAAGTTTATAATTGTTTCAAATGAAAATCATAGAACGCAAGGTAAGGTCTACTAGTCAAATTAACCGGGTGCTAATTTCGTTAGGAAGCAATTCACCAGATCCATTATTAGCGATTAATAATGCGATAAGTACAATAATTTTGCATGCCAAGATTCATAAAAAAGGAAGTTTATTTTCTTCAAAATCATGGGGCTTTAACGGAAGGGATTTTTTGAATCAAATGATTGAAGTGGAATGGCAAGATTCCCTTTCTATATTGATGACAACCCTTCTTAAAATTGAAGAAAAACTTGGGAGAACAAGAAATGCTAAATCCAATAATTATGAGAACAGAATAATTGATATTGACATCATACTCTGGTCAGGTGGTGAATACGTTTCTAAGAATCTTGAAGTTCCCCACCCCAGAATGAAGGAGCGACTATTTGTATTAGCTCCATTGTGCGAATATTGGGCTGATTGGATTCACCCCATAGAAAAAACCTCGATGGATTCATTATTAGCCACTTGTAGCGATGAAAATTTGGTACATTTGTATAAATCAAACGAAAAAAAATAACGATGAAGTACGCAATTTTAGGAATTGTTTCGATAGCGTTTATCTCCTGCGCTCAAATCAAGGAGCTTGAGGCTACAGTAGACACTCTAAAAAGTGATTTGGCAAAAGTTCAAGTGGATAATGATGGTGATGGTGTTTCTGACGCTTTCGATATTGAATCAAATACCCCAAAAGGGGCCCTTGTTGATGGATCGGGAAGAGCATTAGATCTTGATGGTGACGGAGTCCGTCACGAATTAGACACTGACCCATTTACACAAAGAGGTGCTCGCGTAGATGCCTCTGGTCGTGAATTAGACAGTGATGGTGATGGGGTACTTGACTCAAAGGATCAGGAGCAAAACACACCTGCAGGTGCACTTGTGAATTTTCAGGGTAAAAAGATAGAAGGAACTCTAAGTAATAAAGTTGCAGCGGCATTCATACCTGAAATGTACTTCTCTTCAAATAGCGCTACTCTTTCATTGGAGGACGAAGCAAAATTGACGGTTGTTGCAAAAATGATGAAAGCAAACCCAAGTCTGCGATTATGTGTAGTAGGGCACACTGACAAAACCGGCTCTGAAAGAGTAAATCTTAAAGTTGGTGAGCGACGCGCAAAAACTGTAGTTAGGGCATTAACTACTACTTTTCAGCTTTCTGAGGCACGCTTTGAAATCAAGACTAAAGGTGAATCTGAATTACTTAGCACAAAAAATGTTCACAACAGAAGGGTTGAATTTGAATTTATAAAGTAATTCTATTGAAAATAAACAATAACAAAAAAAGGGTGTAAACCCTTTTTTTGTTATTCAACAATGGTTTTATTTTGAATCAAATCGATATCTCCGAGTAGCTTCCCAAAGAACAGAACCACCGCATACACTGACATTTAGACTGTGTTTTATCCCAAACTGTGGGACTTCAACTGCCCCATCACACAGTGCAAGAGTTTTTTCATCGATACCATTTACTTCATTTCCAAAAACCAGTGCAATTCCATTTTTAGGACAAGGCATATTCTCTAAAGAATAGGCTTCATGAATCTGTTCTACTCCTAACACAGTATATCCATTCTTTTTGGATTCAATGATTGCATCTATACCATTATCAAAGCTCAACCAATCAACTGACTCAGTTGCCCCAAGGGCGACCTTATCAAGTTGTTTGTGCGGAGGTCTGGCACAATAACCACAAAGAGATATGCCGGCTAACCCAAAGGCATCGGCTGTTCTAAAAAAACTACCGATGTTATGGGCACTACGTAAATTTTCTAAAATAATCCATACTGGAGTTTTGAATGAATTTGAATAAGAATTTGGACTTAAACGATTCAGCTCATCGGTAGTTTTCTTTTTCATAATTACCCTAGTCTTGTAAACAGTTTAAGCCGGTGATCAGTTGAGGTCTTATCTTCGCAAAGGTAAGTCTGTTATATAGATCATATATATGTCAAGAAACATCCCGGAAACTCCATTAATGCGCCAGTATAATTCTATGAAAGCTGAGCATCCTGAGGCTATTTTATTGTTTCGTGTTGGAGATTTCTATGAAACCTTTGGACAAGATGCTATAAAAGCAGCAAAAGCCTTAGAGATAACATTAACAAAAAGAAGCAATGGTGCCGCCGGATCGATAGAACTGGCCGGATTTCCACATCACGCTATAGATACTTATATGCCACGCCTAGTTAATGCTGGGTTCAAAGTTGCTATTTGTGAACAGTTAGAAGATCCAAAATCAGTAAAGGGAATAGTTAGAAGAGGAGTTACCGAGTTAGTCACACCTGGAATTAGTCATTCGGATAGTTTACTAAAGAGTAATTCAAATAATTTTCTTGCAGCAATACACCTTGATAAAAATGACGGGGGACTTGCTTTACTCGATGTTTCAACAGGCGAATTCATGGTTGCTCAGGGCTCACATCTTGAAATTGACAAATGGATACAAAGTTTTAACCCAAAAGAAATTGTTTATAACCGAAGACAACGCTCGGATTTTATAATTAGACTTCTAGGAGACAGAACTCCGTCAAGTATTGAGGACTGGGTTTTCCAATTGGACTATGCTTCAGAAAAGATTAATGATCATTTTAAATCAAAGACTATTAAAGGGTTTGGAATTTCAGATGCCCAACTTGCTGTAATTGCTTCTGGTGCATTAATGCACTATTTAGAACAATCTAAATATGATCAAAAATCGCATATTTTAAGTATTCATCGCCTTAGATCTTCCACCCATTTATGGATGGATAGATTTACTCTAAATAATTTGGAGCTATTCGGAACATCTACTCATGGAGGAACATCCTTACTTGATGTCTTAGATGTTTGTTTAACCCCTATGGGTGGTAGGATGTTAAGAAGATGGCTTGCTTTGCCCATGACTGATTTAAAATTGATCAACCAGCGCCAAGTGGCAGTCTCATCTATTTTGAAATCTCATGACAATAGCCAAGAAGTAGAGAGCCATCTGAAATTAATTTCAGATATCGAACGCTTGAGCACAAGATTGTCGACCGGTAGAATTGGGCCGAGAGAGTTAATGCGTATAGCTGAAAGTCTTTTTCAAATTGAAAGAATAGGTGAAAAATTAAATGGGGAAAATGAGTGGATGCCATATTTAGAAAAACTTAACCCATTATCCAATTTATCTGAATTAATTAATAAAACACTGGCAGATGAGTTACCGCTGCTTGTGTCTAAAGGGGGAATTATTCGCGAGGGATTTAATAAACAGCTTGATAAGTATAGAAACTTAAAGGATGATTCCCAACAACATTTAGAGGCTATTCTGGAAAGAGAAATAAAGACAACAGGGATCCAGGGTTTAAAAATTAACTTTAATTCTGTCTTTGGTTATTATTTAGAGGTACGTAATTCTCAAAAAGATAAGATTCCCGAGTCATGGATTCGGAAGCAAACATTGGTCAATGCGGAGAGATATATAACGGAAGAATTAAAAATTCTGGAATTGGAAATTTTAGATGCAGAAGCTCTACTTTCTGCACTTGAGTATAAACTTTATTCTGATTTAGTTAATAAAGCACAGCATTATGTTCCATCTCTTCTTAATACAGCAAAGTGCATTGCCTCAGTTGATGTTTTATTTGCATTTGGAAGATTAGCCAGTCGGTATTCTTGGGCCATGCCAAGCTGGAATGAAAACCGCCGATACTCAGTTGTTGATGGCCGACATCCAGTCATAGAGTATAGTTTACCGGAAGGTGAATATTATGTTCCAAACGATGTTGAGTTGAACTCTTCAAAAGAGCAAATATTGTTGATAACTGGCCCAAACATGAGCGGGAAGTCAGCTCTATTGAGACAAACAGCTTTAATATCAATTCTTGCTCAAATGGGGAGCTTTGTTCCTGCTAAATCTGCAAACTTGACCATTTTAGATAGACTTTTTGTTAGAGTTGGTGCAAGTGATAATCTCAGTGCGGGGGAATCTACTTTTATGGTGGAAATGTCAGAAACGGCTAGTATTTTAAATGGCCTTACGGAAAGGAGTTTAGTGCTTCTTGATGAAATAGGAAGGGGGACAGCGACTTATGATGGATTGAGTATTGCCCAATCGATAACGGAATACTTGCATTTTCATCCGTTCAAACCGCTTACACTTTTTGCTACGCATTATCATGAATTAGTATCTCTTGAGGAATCTTGTGAAAGGGTAAGTAATAAACATGTTTCTGTTCTTGAAGATAACGGTGATATAGTTTTTTTACGAAAATTAAAGCCAGGTGGATCAAATCACAGCTTTGGCATTCATGTAGCAAGGATGGCAGGTATGCCTCAAACTGTTGTTTTAAGAGCGAAAGATTTGTTAAAAGAGTTAGAGCAATTACATGGACATAAACCGGAGAAATCGAATGATAATGGTGCTAATCATCAAATGACATTGGTTCAATGGGAAAGTCCAGAAGTTGAATCTCTTAAGAAAGAGTTAGAGGAATTAGATATAAATGCCATTGCTCCTATTGATGCTTTGCTTTTAATTCAAAGATGGAAATCCTTATTTAAATAAACCTTAAGAATTTCATTTTATATGATTGTTAAGGAGGTATTTCTTGTTATTTTTGTTGCCCAATGCGAAAGTAGCTCAGCTGGTAGAGCACGACCTTGCCAAGGTCGGGGTCGCGGGTTCGAATCCCGTCTTTCGCTCAAAAACAAAAAGGCCAGCTAATTAGCTGGCCTTTTCAATTTTCGAATTATGACCTAAATAAAAAAGCCGATCATTAATGATCGGCTTTTTTTGTTAAAGATTTTTTTATCAGTGCTGAATAACTAAACGTAATGTTTTTTCATTTTTCAAAGTTTGAATCTGAATCAAGAAAACTCCATTATGAAAACTCTCTGTATCAATAATGATGTTTGAATCTGAAGTGTAGTTGTTGTAAACCGTTTGACCAATTGAATTAAATATTCGAACAGTTTTAGAACCCATTTCAGGGATTTGAATAGTCGCTATACTTGATGCAGGATTCGGATAGATTACAATCCTGGCAAGCTCATTCGTATTAAGATTAAATGGGAATGCTTCATCTCCAGGTGAACCAACATCACCTCCTGCAGATGCGTAAGCTCCACGAGTTCCAACTATGGCATCTCCAAGATATGTGCAGTTAGTATCAAACTCGACTGAGCGCCCAGCAGTCGTTGATGAATAGGCGGCACGGCAAATCTCTATGGGGGTGGATGAAGTATCATAGAGTGCTACAGCATCTGAAGATGAGCTTAAGCTTGGGAATGCACTATTTACTAATTCATCAGAAGAAACAACTTGTATTGAATTACTCAATCCCCAATTCCCTTGAAAATTTCCTTTATATGTTGATAAACCAGCCCATACGATTATAGATTCACCAGCTTGTATAGTGTTATTCATGAATACAGATGTTCCAGCATTGTAACTATTATCATCCCAGGAGAAGCCAGATAAATCTATAGCTGTATTTCCATAATTATGTATTTCAAACCAGTCTTCGCTAATATTGGTATTTGGGTCATTTGAGCCTGACATAATTTCTGTTATGGCAAGGTCGTAGGTCGTAGGTGTAGGGAAGAGAACATCTTCTTTTTGTCGAGGCAGCATTTGATAGCCTCCTGTATAAGGACTACTCATATCAAATTGACCACCAATACCAATGATATCAAAAACACCAACAGGGCATGGCTCATTATACAAAGTAACATCGGCATCTATTCTTAATGCAATAGTATTTGTGCCATCGGTTACATCAACATTAAAACCTGATCCGGCATTTGTCCATTGGGTTGGATCAATAACTGTAACGTTATTCACTCTAAGTAGATTACTTTCTGTTGTCTCATCTAGGCTAGTAATGACAGTTGGTGATGGAGTTCCAGCTCCTGTCGAAACAATTACAATGGAATCTGCACCTACCTGTGCTAGCCCATTAAATTGGCCGACGCTTCCAATCACTCGAACTATATCTCCTTCATTTACTGTATATCCATGAGAAGAGCTTGCTGGCGAAAACACACCAAAGCCTACAGAGCCATCATGAATTGTAAATGCAACATTTCCAGTGGAAGCAGATTGAGTATTCACACCGATAACCGTTCCAATTACCTTGCAGTAAACTCCTAATGAATCTGAAACGCCGTCTGAATCTTGACCTTTAATTTGGGGTATCGTATAAGTTGGTATAGGCGTATCATCATCATTTATAGTGAAGCGCATGCTATCAATTACGCCAATTGTCAAGCCACTTCCAACAGACTGAATAATAAAATCAGCATATTCGGTACCCTCATTAATGGCGTCATCAATTACTGTAACATCAATGCTAATTGTATCAGTATTCGCAGGAATATTAATCATTGTTCCTGAAGCAGATATGTTAGGATTGAATGTAGCGTCAGCTCCTACTGTAAACCCACTACCTGTCGAAATTTTCAGATTTACAGAAGAGATAGTAGTAACTGCAGGTTGAATGTATAGATCAATGGATGTTGTTATGTTCCCTTCTAAGACTTGGGATGAAGAACTAGTAAAGCGAATGCTTGGACCAGTAGGACCTCCTCCAAAACAGCTATTGGTATGAGATCCAATATAGGACCATGTATTTTGTGGGTAAACATCCCATTCTAAAGCTCCAGTGGTCCAATCAGTTGACCCACCAGTCACACTTACCATTCTAACCAATGTATGGTTGGCTGTTGATCCTGAACCGACTGCCCAGCTACTTCCAGGGTCAACTCCAGGAACTCCGAGAACATCAATAGTATCAGTTCCATCAAAGAGGATCAGAGCGTCATCTCCATTAAAGTGAACGATTGAAGGGTAAGACAATATTGTATCAGCAGCAGCTTGAATTAAACTGTCTGCTTGATTTGTAGAAACTAGGTAAACATCACCAGAAGCAATAGAGGCATTACTAGTAAAAGTGTTTGTGTATGCACCTCCGTTACCACTTAGGTAAACGGTATATCCTGCAAGTGAAATTGCACTTGATGTTGGATTGTATATTTCAATGTACTTATGATTTGAAGAGCCTTCACCATATTCACTGAAGAACAGATCTGAACATGGGGTTGAGCTCACGGTTATGCTTCCAATCATGAAAGATGAATGAGGATCACATTGATAATTATAAACTCCGGGTGATGAAAATACATGTGAGTAAGCCCATGCTCCTCCCGTTGCAACTCCAGAGCCAAAACTTGCTGGATTTCCAGGAAAAGTAGACTGATTTCCATTGACATTATGGGTTCCGCTCGCTTGTGTCCAGGTTACCGTATCTCCTTGGTTAATTGACAATGTTGACGGAGTAAATGACATAGTCACGGACACATTATGATTAGTTGCAAAAGCAGCTAATGATATAAATGTCAGAAATAACGAGTAGATATGTTTCATAAGTTTTAGATTTTTCTGAGATGTAAAAGTAAGGGATGTTAGATGGTTTTATGGATGGATTTATTATTAAAATTGAAATTAAACGTTATTATTTTATTCGAAGTCAAGCGTACACTTAAAACGGGATATTCTTCCATTTCCAGCATCAACAACATAAAGTATTTTTTTCCAGAAAGCTGCAGCTCTAGGTTCGTTAAATTGCATGGGACCGTCTCCCTTTCCACCAAATGAAACTTGAACATATTTTTTTTCTCCACTGGCCGGCGGTGGTGGAATACCTTCTAATCCATTTGCAGTAAATTGATAAAGTGAATCTTTTTCACTGTCGACAACAAATAAATATCTACTGGCATCTCCAGCCATTGCAATTGATACAGGAGATTTAAATCTATCAGGTTCATTAATTGAGTGCAATGCTAGACTTGTATCCTTTGGGTAAATACTGGGAATATAATCAGCTCCAAAGTCAGTTTCTAAAAATTGAATATTTTGTACCTGTAGTGCTTGATCATCATCAACGCTGGTGAACCAAAAATCATCACCTGTACCAGCAGTATACTGAGGGGGTTGAGCAAATGAGACCAAGCCATTTGGTGTCTTAAAGTAGTTTGTGTAAAGACCTGAAGAAGTACTTACAGATATTGGTGAGAGGAATTGGTCATTATTATCAAATAAAATAATCGCATCATCTGGACCTTGATTGGCGTTATTCTCAGCTGGCCCAGTCCGGCTAACATAGTATCTGTTATTTTTTTCTGAATTGGGATTCCCTAAAACGGCTATTTGAGTAAACTCTACTTGAGCATCTGAAGTTGAAAATGTATTTTTAAAATAAAACGGATGAATAGTCTTATTGGTCACTACAGCATTCTGTAGATTATAATCGCCATTTGGTTGCAGTTGATTGATTCGATAAATACAGCTAAGATTATAGGCCACAGAATTTATTACCGTATCAAAAGATCCGATTGCAAGTAAATTAAATTGCCGATCTTGACGCACATGTTTTACTCCTGGCAAGTCAAGCCTACCCTGCTCAGCACCAGATTCATTAAGGCAAATAATTTGTTCGGTTCCCGCATCAACGACATAGAATAGTTCATCGAAACCGATACAAATATCACTAGGGTAAACAAAACCCGAAAATGCTGGTTGAATCGGAACGTAAGCAATATCTCTGACGCTGTAATTGGGAACTTCTATAAAACTTAAATCTGTCTTGGTCCCCAAATAACCCTCACAAGAGTTTAAAAAAACTAAAGACAAAAAAGCACATACGAAGTTAATTTTTTTCATGATTTAATTCTTTTTTGAGTAAATACTAAACCAACCGTATTTCTCCATCCCATAAAATCTGTCTTTTGAACCGCAAAGTCGAAGTGTATTTTATAATTACCTAACTGCATTTTCCACCCTAATCCTCCAACAGGCCATGTCTGTCCCATTTCATTTATTCTGAATCCCATTCTTATTGCGAAATTCTTAGAAGCTAAAAATTCAGAACCTATTCTGTAATTCTCAGCATTATCATTTGGATGAACTAGCTGAGCGGCTAGTCTAATGGAATTCCCCCCCCTTTTCCATGGGATAAAGCTTAACCCCATCGCGAATTCCGTTGGCAAAGTATTGGATTCAAGGCCCTGTATTTCTGACCTATTATATAATACCGCCTGGTATGCGCCATTAAGACTCGAAGAGGCACCAAAATTTCTTAATAAAACTGCAAAACAGAGGTCATTTAAATCAGTAGTGTATAAGAAGCCTACATCTGCTGCTGCTGATAAGGAACTGTATGTTCCCGATTGACTTCCTGTTGTGTAAGATTCAGAAATTGATTTCAATGTCACTCCTAATTGAAATTGTTCAGTTAATTGCTTAGAATAAGTCATTCCAACGCTGGATTGAGATGAATAAAGATTATATCCAGTTCCTTCTGGTCGAAATTCAGTTCGTTCAGAATATGAGGGAGATTGAATTCTATTCAGGACGATACCCCATGATGAAGATAATTTTTGGTCTGGTAGTGTTGCAACAAATCCAATTTGTTTCAATCCCCCTGCAAGCTGTAAATGACTTAGAGTAAAAGAAGAAGAATTTAGAGATGACAGACCAGCGGGATTCTGTAATGCTGAATATGCGTCACCTGGAAGTGCAGCAGAGGCACCACCCATGCCAGCAGATCGAACACTTAGGTCATTTTTTAAAAAGGTAAATGCAGATTGACCTGCCCGCTCGCCTCCATAAGAAGGTAATAATTGTCCTTTAGAAATCAAAGAGAACGCAATGGTTAATATGGATAAAAAAATCTTCATATTTTGAATGTTAATCCATAAAGTATTTGCCTCGGAGCCTGGTATCTAGCAGGGTTTCGAGGATCTAGACCACTTTCTTGAGGACCGTTAAATTCAGGTCTAGGATCACGCCATTCATTCGGGACATCATCTCCATATTCATATGCTTTTCCTGTAATTGGGTTTATTATTTGCGAATTAAATCGATTGAAAATATTTCTTATTTCTAAAGAGAATGTTATTCCTTTCGATCTCTTACCACCTAGCAATGTATAACTCCATTTGGTATCCCAATTCAACCATGGATTGGCTATTTTAGAAAGATACTGATCAATTAAAGGCCTGTATTGTGGGCGACCCAAGTCATTCGTGCCGATATATTCATATGGGGTATACCGATAGCCTGAGGATCCATTGAATTGTAAATATCCATTAAGCCCTTTGAGAGAGAAACCATTAACCTTGAGACTTGAATCTGGATTAAAGAAGATCCCAAAATTGCTACTCCAAGGTCTATCCCATGCGAGGAAATTTTCTCGAGTCAAAGAGACTTCTCCATTTTGCTCAATTTGAAGCGATGATTCTCTGGCGGAGTTAGATTTTCCTCTTGCTATTTGCAAGCTTAAATTTCCAAACAGCCTAATGTGCTCGCCAAGTCGATAATCTACCCCCAATTCAATTCCTTGAATTTTAGCATAATCTTGATTGATGTACATGGTCTTTGTTACTGGTCTCCCTGTTTGATCATTGACAATAACTCTTCGAGAAACGATATAATCAAATCGATTATTATTAAAAGCACTGGCAGTAAATGCTAGATCTCTTGTGATAGCAGCTTTATAGCCTACTTCATATGACACATTAACTTCTGGATCTAGGTCAGGATTACCTAAAAAGCTCAGAAAACTTCGATCTTGATAAACAGGGTCCAATCCAGCATATAAAAATCTAGGATGGGGAAGTCTCATATTATGCCCATAATTAAAGTACAGAACATTGTTTGGTGTTACGGGAAATGAAACATTAATTCTGGGTAAAAGCCTAGCCTTCCATCTTAATCCGCCCAATAATAATGTCTTATCGAGATAATTATTTCTTATCTCGTCAATCACTGGTGCGTTTAAATCAGAAACAGCCTGATCTGCAAATTTTCCAGGGGCCCAATAATTTAACCTTAGGCCGATACTTGCTTGTATTCCTTTATAATTAATCCTGTCTTCAAAAAATGCTCCACCTTTTTGAGGCTGAACTTTCCAAATGTCATTTGATGAACCAATACTAATTGAAGGTGTAGTTATGCTATCATTAACAATTATTGGAGCTCCAACCCAAGGTTTTACAACATCTGCCCACTGATAAGCGTTAAGTTGATGCTCCCACCCAAAAACTATTTGTTGTATTCCATCATCAGGATAATAATTCATTTTAGCTTTAAGGGTATATTCTTCTGCATAATGATCATGCCAGGTAGAAGAAATACCACCATTATTAACTAGTCCGTTTCCTGGTTGTATGTAGTAAATACCGGATGGATCATATGGATTAAAAATACCTATTGGATAAGAGGCAATATTATCTTCATCTAAAAGTGCATCTAACGTTTCTGTTCTAAATGGCCTTCCATTTGCATCTGCTCTCAAATTAGTAAACATCCTGCCAGCGCTTATAGTTAAACCCCAATTTGGGTTGAAAACATGGGTGAAATTCAGGGCAGTTAAGTTGCTGTGGTGAGTGTAAGTTGTGGCATTATCAAGGTTTAAACTTCTTCTGTATTGATATCCAGGTGCGAGAATTGCATCAAAGCCAACTATTTGCAGAGTTCTTGAATTTTGGTTAATATTTAATGAGTGTTGATTAGTTAAAGTCAGCTTTGTTGCGGGAGTTATTTGCCATCGAATTTTGGCAGTGTGTGTCCATGAATTCCTTTGCCTGGGAGACCATCTTTTAGTACCCTCTGAAAATAGACTTGAATATAACTGATTTGCAACATTTGGAAAATAATCATCTGTTAGGTCCATAGTAGCAGCATTAAATACAGTCATTTTATTCTTAGTAAAAGGAACTGGAAAGGAAACATTTATTTCCGCTTGATCTGTATTGAAACTTGAAGCTGATCTTGAATTTATATCTTGTTGTAGGTATAAATAATCACGATTTAACCTCCCTGAAATCTCTAAATGCTTACCCCCTTCACGAATTTTTGTTGAAACGACTCCTGAAGAACCGCCGCCGTACTCAGCTGAGGCTCCTCCTGTTGTTACTTTAATGCTTTGGATTGCTGAGGATTGAACCTGAACGCCAAAACCAGTTCCGGCAAGAGGATCTTGCGCAGAAATACCATCGACGAGATATTCTGTTTCATAAACTCTTGCACCTCGGATTTGAATCCCATCACTGGTTTTTGAAACGCCGGCTTGAAGAGATATAACTTCCTCCACCCCTCGGACCCCCATCTGACTGATGTCATCTCTATTTATTGATCTTTCGCTTTTCGCGGACTCAAGGTCGACTTGAGATTTTTGACCAACTACGGTTACCGTTTGAAGAACATCAACTGAGGAAGAGAGTTTGACATTTAAAATCTTTATTTCTCCTTTTTCAAGTCGTATTCCATTTATTACTTGGGTGCCAAAACCTATAAATTGAACTTTTATAGAAAAATCTCCAGAGGGTACTTGCGGAATGTTGTAATCTCCATTAAAATTGGTTACTGCAGAAAGATATGTTCCTACAATTGTTATACCCACATTTGGTAGCGTTTCTCCCGTTTCACTGTCAGTTACGGTTCCTTTTAGGCCACTCATATTTTGTGCCCAAACTGAAAAGGAACTGATAAATGCTACGAAAAGAATTATAATTCTACCAGTTGAAGTCATACTGTATAATTTGTTCAAGTACCAGTTTTATAGCAGTGTCACTAGCAGCTACTCTATGTAATTCCACTGAGAAAAAGACTTCATTTATCTTGTTAGGGTCACCTAAATATTTTCGTCTTACTCCAACTATATTATCGCCTTGCCAACCACTAAGTTTTGTTAGCTGAGCTCTGTAAAATGGCTCCGCATCGGCAGAGGGGATAATGGGGCTAATTCCAATAAGAATACTAGAGGGATTTAGATCAGGGTAATTCCCCGGAACTTGGGGAATTATAGCACTATCGGAAACAAGCCTAACTTGGCCACTTGAGGTTACAATTCCATTCATTGGGAATGAACCCAAATAGGGGGATAAATCTGTTGACGGACCAAACGAAGTGGTTGTTAATAGTTTCCCTTCATTTGTGCAGTATTGTTGTAAAGCTAACGCCATGTGCGCAAGTAACGGTTGAGTGACCCCAGTAAAGGGATCTAGAGCATTATCAGAATTCGTTACTACTAAAACCTTTTGATATTGGCTAAGAATATGCTTGAAAGTGGGGTTCCAATAGTATGGACGAGACTCTCCATTATTCGCCTCTAAATCGAGTATGTCAAATCCAATGGGAATTGTAGATAGCCATCCAGAATATAAATTGGTTATTGCGGATGTTTGGCTGGATACAAAAAGAAGATCTGAACTTGGCTTTGTTAATATTACTGGCAGTGCACTATCAGCAGTGCTAATAGCTCCTGCAATATCGGTTACCCTCACTTGAAAAATATTTGCGCTATCTATTTTGATTCCTGTAACTTCCGAATATGATGGTTCTGAATTATTGCCATAGTATAATTCAGCTTGAAACGGAGAGATCAGATCCTCATTTAAAACAAATGTCACCTGACTTTGATTAGGATTTAAAGCAAACCAAGAGCCTTCATTAAATCGAAATTCAGCAGATTGAATTGTTTCATCCCCATCGGGATCTGTAGCATCCCACTTGTATGTTAAAACTCCAATATTTGTACCAAAACTTTGGGTTGCTTTATCTATCAACGCTATTGGAGGAGAATTCTTGAGAGGTATATTGACGGAAGCAGGAGTTGGGTCAATCAATCCTTCATTATCTATTGACCTGACTCTTAATTTAATATCAGTAGTGTCTTGTCCTTCTGGTATAGAAAAATTAAAAGTACTGTCCTGCTTTAAGGTTCGTTTCCAGTTATAATTAGTCTCAACACCAGGGATTGATATGCTGTCAATAGAAATATCATAACCTACAATATATCCATCGCGATCAGTTCCGTACCATGACATTTGAACGATAGAATTTAATCTGTTCGGGCCACTTAAGTTGATTGCATCAATTGCGAGCCTAGTGTCTGGAGGCAAATTTTCATGAGCTTTTCCTCGGTCACAGCCTATAAAAATAAGTACCACCGAAAGAGATAAAATCTTCAATGGATCAAATGAAAAATTAGGCGTAAAGACTTTCATTTATAATTTCTTAGCGAGATATAATTACCTGATATATCTGATTGTCAGATTCATAATTGATATGAAGGAAATATGTACCATTATGTAAATACTCTACAGATATTTCTTCTATATCGTTATTTAATTTACCTGAAATAAGACTTCGACCTAAAACATCAATAATCATATAACAACTATTCTTAGGCCCTGTTAAAGTCATATTATTTTGAGCTGGGTTAGGATAAACTGAGAATAGGCTTTTGGAATTCCTATCGGATTCATTTAATCCAATACTAGATATTGGCAAAGCTGTAGTGTCAAGCTGAATATTAATACCAATAAAATCATCATTGTTTCTTGGTAAAACCCGGTAATTACCAAAGGCATAAAACATAATGCCATCTATGGCCGTCATTTTCATAGTATCACTTACGGCAATTGGATTTACTTCCATTTGACCGTCAATACTGTCGTATCGCAATTCCGTAACTAATTGAACAAAGAGGGAACTGAATGAAGTGGCTGATTGCCTTCCCGCTGAGACAATTGCTCGATTCCAATATCCCGCATTTAGGGTGTTAGAGATACCATAATCTCCAAAACCTAAATTTGGTTGACTTATCAAAAGGTCTTGCGAGTTTGGATCTTCCATTCTAACAAGGCAGCCTTCATGTTTTTCCCAAGCAAATCCATACTTACTAATACTATCACTAGGATTTACAATTGTTGGGACAGCCTGTTGAAGTTGTCCCGTTTTATTTATGGAAGAAACATTTAATCTGGTCATACCGTAGTATTCTTCTATTGTTCCTGAAACTTGAACCTCTTCATTTCTGAAAAATTGTGTTATCCCTGAGCCTACGCACCAAATCCCACTCCAGGGGCCTCCTCCTTGGTCCTGAATGTATAAAAATCCTAGGTCATGTTGTTTCGTAGAGGCCGTGACAATTCCTTTAACATTCACGTTCATTCCCGCATAGGGAGAATTACCATTATTTGCCAGTGAATATTGTAAATCTTGTATTAAAAGACCACCTTGGCGAACAGTGTAATAATCAACATTTGGCTCTGCTTGACCAACAGGTGTTGTTGGGTAAAAAGAAACATTTGATTCATTATCTATAGCTTTTATGTAATACCGGACAAAAGTTCCATTTGGATAGTTTGGAATCATTGCTTCGTACTCGTCAGTACTTCCAGCAGTAAGTGTCATAGATATTTTTCCAAATTGACTGGAACTTAAAGTTGTGTCAGAAGAAAAATATAAAAAAACGGAATCAACAGTACCATCAAAATCAGTTATTGAGCAAATAATATCTACTGACTGATTTGGGGTAGGGACCATAGGGTCTCGTTCAAAATTAGAAATATATGGAGGTGCATAAGCAATTTGATAGTGGCTGGAGTCAAAAGGATTTAATTCATAACCCCGAGATCCAGAATTTAGAAGACATCCATTTCCATCATGGCGAACCATTCCCTTGAGGCTCGAGTAAAAAGTTCCAGGAACAGGAGTCAAAAAAGAACCTGTAGTTTGCGGCGAATAAGGATTTACTGTCTGCCAAGAAGGAGTTTTCTGGGCCAGAAACCGATCGGATACATTTATTTTATTCCCATTTCCGTCAACGCAATTAAAACTTACTCTGTTTCCGCTAAAAGGAATAACCTCAGTTACCGTTACATTATTAAATTCAACAAAGCTATTTTCCCATTGCTCCCCAGTCGCTAAAATATTCACTCTAAGGTCATCATTTAAATCCCCAATACTTATTTGAGCCGGAGAGGGAGTAGATCGGGTTCCTATTACTTGTAAACTATTTCCGTTGAGCGCTTCAATTTGAGTGCCGTTGTTATAATCACTGAGGGTACCTGTAAATTTTATTAAGTCTCCAGGAAGTAAATATTCTATGTTAGGAAGGGGTAATAGCTGACCTTGGTTATTTGTGTAAACACCCATTATTTCGATTCCTCTAAATGGCCCGGGGGCTCCGTTTCCAACAGTATCAACAATAAAAATAAATGGACGATGCCCCCCTTGAACAGATCCTGAAGCGACTTCTGAGACATCTCCTGGAACTACCACAATTCCATAAGTCATAACGGTATCTCCATAATAACTGGATGTGTCATTACAGTTTGCTAAGTCTGTGGCACTAACATATTGAAGGTCAGATATACTTGTATAGGAGATGTTTTGACTTTTTCCTCCAAAGGAAATTAAGACAATTGAAATTACAGAGATAAGTTGCTTCATAATGGTTATTTTAAAACTGTGAATTGACCCGTGAAAGAATCTCCAGAATCAAGATTCTCAACAGAGAATAAATATATACCTCTTGAGAGGATTTGACTTTGATTTGTGAGTAAGTCCCATGCATGCTCACCTCCTGAAAATTTTATATCATCAGTAGATTCTCCTGCAAAACTCTGGAACCAGCGAATATCAGATCCAGAATATTCCTGATTATGATAAAATCGATCTAAAATGTCTCCCGCAGGAGAAGTTATTGTTATTTGGCATCTAGCAGGCAGGTTTGCAAAAATTATTTTTCTACTTTCTTCTTGGAAATTAGATTGTCCTTCCCAAGCAGCTCCCGCATAATATGGGTTTGGATAAACATATGGGGGGTGGGTTTGCATAGATAAAGTAGGAGGTGTTCCTGTGAATGCTCTAATATCATTTGCAAGAAAACTAGATTCTAAAGATTCGAGTTTTGTTGCCTCATTTCCTCGGTCAAAAGCCGTAATAGCAACAGCATGTTGCCACCCATTTGGGAGATTATCTATTTCATAATGATAATTATACGATACGGAATCACCAGTAAAAAAAATCGGAGTGCTAAGCTTTATATCGTCCATACCTGTTTCATAGAAAAGACCATTTCCTATTAGGTCAAATTCAGCGGCTCTAATAAAGTCGGATGATAAATTTTGAGTACCCTCTACGTCAAATCCCAGTTTACTTAAGTAAATGCGATAACCTTCAAAATCTAGATCTTGAGTTATCGGGTCAACGCTTGATTCGGAGTTACTCGACCAGTACAAGTCAATTTTGTGATTCCCTGGTATTGCTCTGAACCTGGGAGCATCAGGCGGACTAGGAAGAATAAAGCGAGTTATTTGTCCATCGCCATCTCTATCTTCTCCTTCATCTAATATTCCATTAAAATTAATATCTTCTCCATTATATGCGACTTGAGCCCATTCTGCATTGGCTATAAATCGTTCTTTTTGTTTACCTGTATTTGATGAATTAGGATTCCCATCTTCGGTTTTTTCTCCCATTACAAAAGCAAAAGCTAGATTGATTTTATCATTAGGTTTAAAATCATTAAAAGGCCCAACACTTATTAAATCGCTACGGTTTCCACTAGAATTTAATAACCCTTGAATGTCCATTCCAACTCCATTTTGACAAGGAGCACTTTGCGGGTCTTCCCAGCACGGATTTTGGTTTAATCCATCAATAAGTTTAGAGTACCTCTGTTGATCAGAAGTGGGAAAGAAAAAAAGTGATTGTCCCGAGTTATTGAAAATCCACGCATTATAATGATCTTTAAAATTGAGATCAATCTTTGGATGATGAAATCCAAACTTATCTTCTGAGCCTAAAAATTTTTGTCCGATATAAGAGTCAGTAGCTCCAATATCTCCAGTTGCATCAAAGCAATAAGCCATGGCTAAACTATCGATATATCCATTGCCTCCTTGATTATAGAAGACAGACCCACCTGATCCTGCAGGGGTTGAATTAATGTTGCGAACAACAGTATTTGCCCAAAGGCCGATATGAAGGTCTTCATATACCTCGGTCCCAGTGTTTTCTATTTCGACATTAGCAATTACAAAAAAGTCACTGAATCGATAATTCCAATTATATGTTGATAGGGTTATACTTAGCCCCATTGGGTTAATATGCCCTGAAATAGGTATTGATGTTCCGGGTATTAATAAATTCTCATCAGAAAAATTTGAAATAAAATCTTGATGAGAAATTGCACTAGAACTGTAGTTGGGATTATCAGTCAATGACGAGATAATTTCCATTCCCCCATTTGAGTTTGTAAACTCAAATCCACCTCTTCCAGGAGCATAACCTTGAGGAGCGTCATAAGCGCTGGTACTTACTCGAATGGCTCCACTTTGATCAATCCCTCCAATCCAAATACCACTTTCAAAAAGATGTTCGGTCCCTGACCCAGCCGGGTATTCGCCGCTTGGTTGACCACTTCCATCTTTATATCCTCGAAACGCATTACCAAATGTTCCCACATTTGTAACCGTCATTCTTACATTACTCGCTGTTGTTAAATTCTCAACAAATCCTTGTCCCCAAAGAGGCATACAAGAGCAAATCAGCAGTAAAAAATTCATCCATCTCATAATGGCAATCTTATAGTTCGGGTTTGATTTTTTCTATTTTGAATTCTAATTAAAATAATTCCTGACTTAGTATCTATGGCGGGTAAAATAAATCGTGATTGAGTAATCACACCTTTTTTTATGACACGCCCTAGCATATCCATGCAGTACCACATTCCACCAATTGATGATTGACTAACACTTAACCATAAAGCTCCACTTAAATCTTTCCATGCCCTTGCTGGGATATTAGAATATTCATCTTTTCCTATTTGAAGCCTTTCAATATCTAATTCAATTGATACAGGTAGATGATCTGACATTTCATAAAGTGCTGTTAAAATATTACTAGGGACTGAGTTATTTGTCGGAGAATTTATGGAATTATTGAAATGTAGACCATCATTTCCTAAGACCGATAATGATCCGGAAATATAGCTTATCCCAGAATTTCCAGTGGAAATATCATCATTGAAAAGCCAATGGTCAAATCGATCATCTAAACCACCCCCTGCAAAACATCCGTTATTTGTTGCACCATTTCTTGTAGACTGGCTATGAAGATTTCGGAAAGTATAATTATTATTCCAATTTCCAGGTTGATTTTCAGGATCATAAAATCTAGTACTAGACACAGAATAGTTTAGTAAATTTTGGAATCCAATTTCTTGGCTCTTTTTCATATTTAAATCTCCCGCTAAAAAATAATTTTCAGAAATAGAATTAGCATTTATATAAGCCATAATAGCTTTGGTTTCTCGATCTCTAGCATTGATGTCAGAGGTAGATGATCCTGCTTTAAAATGTGCTGCAAACAAAGTAAAAAAAATTGTGTCTGGATCAACGCTCAGTAAGGAGTCTTTGTAATAAAATTCACATACGTCTATTGCTCTAACGAGGTTTTGATTACTTATGTCTTTTGTAATACTCCCTTGGCTCTTCAATCCAAGAATGGTCTTATCAAAGTATATACCATTGACCAATGAGGAACCATTTGTATATAAATCTGTTTTTTCCCAACGAGTCTCACCATTTATATTCAAAGCATGTGTAAGTATTCTTGAATGAGCAGTTGAATTATAACCGTCTATTTCATTACAAACTAAAAGATGGGGATCGGTATAATTAACAATTTCATAGAGATAACCTTCTTTAGCAATGGGGTTGTTACTTGAAGATGGGCAATATGAAGGGTAGCTCCTATAGTTTAATAAGTTATAAGTCATCGCTTTTAGCCTTACGGGATCTTGCCCTAAAGACACTAAGCTGCATAGAAAAAAAAGGTTGAAAAATAATAATCTCAAGGTGTTCATTTCAAGCGCGAAGTTACAGAAGGTTTGTCATCAATTTCAGCAAATATCTTGATTAAAAACCATCTGAATTTATAAGAGTTAAAAAATTTAACTCATTTAAGAATATTTATATTCATATTTTTTATCGTAAACATAATTGACAAAAGATACAATTGATATTAAATAATTGTAAAGTAGAGATGTAACTGGGCTAAAGTCTGGTATTTTTGAGAAAATTTATATTGTTAATTAAAAATTAATTTTAATGAGTGAGACCACTATACTTTTGGTTGATGATGATCCTGATATAAGAGAAATTATAAGCTTCAACCTAAGAAAAGAAGGGTATAATGTGGAAATAGCAAAGGATGGGGTTCAGGGTGTCGAAATGTGTAAGAAGTATAAGCCAGACATTGTTCTTATGGATGTTATGATGCCAAAAATGGATGGTATGGAAGCTTGCGAGGCAATAAGGGCAAACCTGGAGACAAAAGACACTTTAATCGCCTTTTTAAGCGCTAGAGGTGAAGATTATTCTCAGTTGGCTGGTTTTGATGCTGGAGGCGATGATTATATAGCTAAACCAATCCGACCAAAGATATTGATCAGTAGGATCAAAGCATTGCTGAGAAGAAATAATAATACTCAGGATAATAATACTCAATTATTTGAGCTTGGAGATTTAAAAATCGATTTAGAGCAATATCAAGTTTTGAAATCAGGAATTCCCATTGAAATGCCACGTAAAGAGTTTGAACTTCTATACTTACTCGCTAGTAAGCCTGGAAAGGTATTTTCTCGAGATTCTATAATGGATAAAGTATGGGGCACAGAGGTAATTGTTGGGGGAAGAACAATCGACGTCCATATTCGAAAAATAAGAGAAAAAATCGGGAATGAATACATTAAGACCGTTAAAGGTGTTGGTTACAAATTCATAAGAGAATAATGTTAGATCGTCCCAGAAGAATCGGATTGTTAGTGGCTGTTTTTTTTGGAACCATTGTATGGTTTAGTCTAATCGCAATACTTTATATAACACCTTCGTCAACTCATTTATTTGAAAAGAATTCCATTCCCATTCTTGAAATATCTCTTCTGAGTGTTTTAGCCGCAACTGCAATTGCTTTTATTATTGAAGCTCTGGTTCGACAGTTTTTTTTGTCTAGATCGCTTGAGATCAGTAAAATTATTGGCAATTCAGATAGTCAATTGCAAGTTAGGTCAAAGGATATTAATTTAATTAAAAAAGCCAAATTTGGAACTAAAATTGATAACCAAAATAAGAATGAATATTTAGTTAATTTGCAAAATAGAGATGATGTACGAAGAGAGTTTATCGCGAATCTATCCCATGAATTAAAGAACCCTATTTTTAATATTCAAAGTTATTTGCTGACCCTTATTGATGGAGTAGAGGATCCGGAAATCAATCACAAATATTTAAAAAAAGCGAATCGAAATGTTGCGAGGATGATACGTCTCATGCGAGATATGGATGTTTTAGCTCATCTTGAGTCTAATAAGCTCGTGTTAAACAAGGAATCGTATAATTTGATAACTCAAATAGACGATGCTCTGGATCAAATGTCAGAGAGAATAGAGCAATCAAATATTGAGATAGTTAGAGATTATAATCCCAATACTAATTACATTGTATTTGGAGATTTTGAACGGATGGAACAGGTTTTTCTCAATTTAATTAGTAATGCTGTTAAATATTCAGATGCTCAGGATAAAAACCCCTTCATTAAAATCTCAATTCAAGATCACGGTAGTTTAATTTATGTTATTATCGCAGACAATGGAGTAGGTATTTCAAAAGAAGATAAGCAAAGAATTTTCGAAAGATTCTACAGGGCTGATAGAAGCAGAACTCAAGTAGGTAAAATTGGTGGGACAGGACTAGGTCTGGCAATTGCAAAACATATTATTGAAGCACACGGACAAACAATAAAAGTGACTTCAAAATTGGGAAGTGGGTCGGCATTTTCCATTTCAATTACAAAACCGAATAAACAAATAATTACTTAACCCAACTTAGTCTTAAATTGCGAGTATGGATCAAGAACTTTCTTCTAGAATTGAATCATTACGTTTAAAATATGCTACTTCAGGTCAAGAGCTTTTAGATTTTTTGGATGGTCTTATTGAAGCAGATTATATAACCTATTGGGATTACATTCGTTTAGATAGTCTCTTAAGCATTCAGCAGCCAAGAACTTCTCATCCTGATGAATCTGTTTTTATAATTTATCATCAGATCACAGAATTGTACTTTAAGCTTTGTCTTCACGAGCTCCGACCTCAATTGAAAAACAAACAGCCCGAGATAGAATCATTTATGGAATCTATTCGCCGATGTAATAGATATTTTGAAGCTTTGGAGCATAGCTTCGGCGTCATGGTTGAAGGGATGGATCGAAAGCAGTTTTTGAAGTTTAGGATGGCTTTAATACCAGCGTCAGGCTTTCAATCAGCACAGTATAGAATGATTGAACTAGCTATCGCGAGACTGAATTATCTCGTAAATATAGAAAAGCGAGATTCTCTAGCAGATGAAAAAGATATTTCAGTCCTTTTGGATGAAATTTATTGGAAAAGAGGCGCAACGATTGAAGACGGTGGGCAAAAGACATTGACTCTGATTCAATTTGAAAATAAATATGGTGATGAATTTCGAAGTCAGGCTCAAGAAAATCGGGGGAATACAATATCGGATCAAGCAAAAAGACTATTAGATGAAGGATTATTGAATCAAGAGCTTCGGGATAGCTTGAGAGAATTAGATCAGCATGTTAATGTTCTTTGGCCATTACAGCATTATAGATCTGCAGTTAAGTATTTAGCAAAACAATCATCAGATGTCAGAGCTACCGGAGGAACAAATTGGCAAAAATATTTACCACCAAGATTTCAAAAGCGAATATTTTTCCCATTCTTATGGTCAAAACAAGAAAGGGATGAATGGGGTAAGTCATTTTATGATTCATACGTGAAATAAAACCACATTTCTTATTGGGATTAATGAACTCCTGTCCTTAGCTTTGATTTTTTCTAAACCTTTTGATCAGATTGAAACAGAATAAACAAAAGAATTTTCGATTTATTTTATTGGGAATTTTCATATCGTTATTTATTTTTTCATGGGTACTAATCAAGTCGTGCGATGGGAAATTGAACTTGTCTTCCAAAATAGAGGCAGTTAAGAATCCCAAAAAGATTTTTGGCATTTCTCTAAATGAATATTCAGCAGAAAAAAATACTGTTCAGAAAGGAGAGGCATTTGGAACTGTATTAGATGATTTGGGAATTCCGTATCGGCGTGTGATGAAATTATTAGATGTATCGAAAGGTGAATTCAATCCTAGAATGTGGCGTCATGGTGATCATTATTGGGTTTTTAGAACGAAAGACTCTTCTGCTATTGCAGATTTTTTTATTTACGAAGAAACAAACACAGAATACGTAATTTTTCACCTTCAGGACAGCTTGTATGCTAAGAAAGTAATTCGACCCACACAAATTCTCAAGCGTTCGGTTACAGGAGTTATCGAAAGCTCCTTGTATGAGACGCTATCAAGTCAAAAAGTTTCTCCTGCTATCGCCGTTAGATTGAGTGAAGTATATGCTTGGACAATTGACTTTTTTCGACTTCAAAAGGGGGATCGGTTTGAGGTGATTTTTGAAGAGAGGTATGTAGACGACACGCTATTTGTAGGTACTGGAAAAATTTTAGGTGCGCGATTTGTTACTTTTGGAAAAGAGTTTTATTCTTTTTACTTCGAGGATAAAAAAAGTGGTATTCGCGATTTTTATAGTGAGAATGGAGAGGGACTAAAACGAATGTTTTTGAAGGCGCCATTGGAATTTGCGAGAATCACTTCTCGCTACACTAAGAAACGATTTCATCCGGTTCAAAAAAGATGGAAAGCACACTTAGGCACTGATTATGCTGCACCAAGAGGTACCCCAATATTAGCTACAGCAAGTGGAACTGTGATAAACTCATCTTATAACGGGTCCAATGGTAATTATGTTAAAATTCGTCATAATGGAACATACACAACTCAATATTTACATATGACAAAAAGAGCAAAAGGAATTCGTAAAGGGGTATATGTTGAGCAGGGACAAGTGATTGGATATGTAGGTTCTACTGGACTTGCAACAGGGCCCCATGTATGCTACCGATTCTGGAAAAACGGCAAACAGGTAGACCCTTTGAAAGAACCTTTAAAGCGAACAGAACCTTTACCAAAAAACCTTTGGAAAGATTTCGAAGTGGACATGAAACCAATAAAACGGCAATTAGATTCTTTGGCACAGGCTTCTTCTGGAATATAAGATTTCTAATTCACCACCAGATTAACAATTCGACCTGGCACGATTATAACTTTTCTTATTGACTTTCCCTGGGTATAATTGTTGGTTTTTTCATGATTAAGAATCTTTTTTTCTAAATCTTTTTTTTCTGTTTCTGCTGACACTTCAATAAAGAACCGGGTTTTGCCATTAAATTGTACAGGATATTTAATTAGGTCTTTAATCAGATATTCTTTGTTACAAATTGGGAAGGGTTCATGCGTTACGCTTTTTGTGCCGCCTAGTAAATGCCAGAGCTCTTCAGCTAAATGAGGAGCAAAAGGAGATAATATAACTGAGTATAAACGAAGTGAATTAATATGGATGCTTTTCAAAGTAGTTAGTTCGTTAACAGCAATCATCATTGCAGATATGGAAGTATTAAATGACAAAGAGTCCATATCTCTGGTTACTTTATCAATCAATTTATGTATGGTTTTCTTTTCATCTAATGTTTCATTGTCTGTTCGATTCTTTTCCAGAAGCCTGAAGGATTTACGTAAAAAATTAACTATTCCACTAATTCCATTTGTGTCCCATGGTTTTGATTGTTTTAATGGACCGAGAAACATTTCATAAAGCCTGAGGGCATCAGCTCCGTATTGATCGCAAATAGAATCAGGACTGATTACGTTATATTTTGACTTGGACATTTTTTCAACTTCGCGCTCAACATAAAGTATGCCATTTTGGAGCTCAAAATTCGCATTATTAAATTCAGGCAGCCAATTCTTAAAGCCATTTAAATCAAGTTCATTTTTCTCATTCACTAAATTTATATCTACAGGTATCCGTTGAGTTAAACGACCGTTTACTGAATCTGCTGAAATATATAAATGCGTATCATTCAATCGGTGTATGAATGAAGATATACCTTGAATCATTCCTTGATTAATCATTTTTTTAAATGGTTCTGCAAATGGAACGAATCCTCTATCATTCAAAAAATTACACCAAAATCTAGAATATAATAAGTGGCCTGTACTATGCTCAGATCCACCCACATATAAGTCTACTTGATTCCAGTAATTCATTTTTTCTTTATCTGCAAATGCATTTATATTTTGTGGATCCATAAAGCGAAGAAAATACCATGAACTCGCAGCCCATCCTGGCATCGTTGTAGTTTCAATAGGTAAACCTGCAGCAGATTTCCAGTTGGTAACTCGAGCTAGTGGTGGATCACCATCTTTAGTCGGTAAATAACTTTTAACATCGGGAAGTTTCAATGGTAGTTCCGATTCATTCATCGATTCTGGAACTCCATTTCTAAAGACTATTGGTATGGGCTCTCCCCAATATCTCTGTCTTCCAAAAACGGCATCTCTCAGGCGAAACTGAACATGGGGGGTCCCCCACTTATTTTTTTTCATATGTTCAATAGCGGATAATATAGCATCTTCGATATTGTAACCGTCTAGAAAGTCACTATTGATAATAGAGCCATTTTTATCTTCTATAGCGCCTTGTTTTATGTCTCCTCCTTCAACAACTTGAATTATCGGTAAATTGAAATGTTTAGCAAAATTCCAATCTCTACTATCATGGCCTGGAACGGCCATAATAGCGCCTGTCCCGTAACCCATTAATACATAATCTGAAGTCCAAATAGTTAATTTCTTCCCTGAAATCGGATGCTTAGCATATGCACCTGTAAATGCACCGGAGGTCATCTTTATATTTGTTTGCCGCTCTCTTTCAGTGCGTTTCATTGATTCTTGTTGATAGGCGGTCACCTCATTTTTCTGAGATTCAATAGTTATTTTGCTCAAAACGGGATGCTCGGGAGCAATAACAATAAAGCTTACTCCAAATATTGTGTCAGGTCGTGTTGTGAAAACCTGAATTGATTCACCTTGGAACTCAGGAATCTCAAATTTCACATGAGCTCCTTGACTTTTCCCAATCCAATTCTTTTGCGTCTCTTTTATTGACTCCGACCAATCTAAATTATTAAGACCTTCAAGGAGTCGATCTGCATAAGCAGTAATTCTAAGGCTCCATTGCAACATGGATTTTTGAATCACATTGTGTCCGCCTCTTAAAGATAGTCCATTGCTTACCTCGTCATTTGCCAAGACAGTGCCAAGATCTGGACACCAATTAACTATACTTTCAGAGAGAAACGCAAGACGAAATTGTTGTAAAAAGTCTTCTTTATCTGCAGCACCCATTTTTGCCCATTGTGAAGCGGAGCATTCTTCTTTTTTGTGCCTTGCTGCGTTTATACTTTTGCTTCCTTTTTCCTCTAATCGCTTTATGAGGTATTCAATTGGTTCTGCCTTTTTTGTTGATTTATTGAAGTAAGAATTGAAGAGTTGTAGAAATATCCACTGACTCCATTTGTAATACTCAGGTTCGCATGTTCTAACTTCTCTACTCCAGTCAAAGCTAAAACCCATACGGTCTAATTGCTTTCGATATTGCGAAATATTTAATTTTGTAGTAACCGAAGGGTGTTGTCCGGTTTGAATTGCATATTGCTCAGCAGGCAGACCAAATGCATCATAGCCCATGGGGTGAAGTACATTAAAGCCTTGGTGTCTTTTATATCTTGCAAAAATATCTGAAGCGATATAGCCAAGGGGGTGTCCAACATGCAGGCCCGCTCCCGATGGGTATGGAAACATATCAAGAACATAATACTTAGGTAATTCTGATGGATAAGAAGAACTATAAGTTTTATGTTCTCGCCAATAATCTTGCCATTTAGCTTCTATTTTAGATGGGATGTATTCCATATCCACAAAAGTAGCACGTTCAGATCTAGTTAGCATAGGTAATAACCTATTAAGTAGTTAGATTTGTGGAATGAGTAGATCGAATCGTGAAGAGCAATTCAATAGGCGTAGACTGCGCTATTCATATTTATCAGTGATAGTAAGTATCGGATTAGTTTTATTCGTACTTGGTGTTATGCTTACCTTATTGAATCAAGCACGGAATCTCACAGATGAACTGAAAGAGAATTTCACGTTTACACTTTTTCTCGAACCTGGCACTACAGAATCGAGTAGAGATGTTTTCCTAGAAAAATGGACTATGTCTCCAGAAATAAGGGAAATAGTTTTCATTAGTAAAGAAGATGCGGCAAGTCAATTTCAAGAAGAATTGGGAGAAGACTTTGTCGAATTTTTAGGGATTAACCCATTGAGTGATGCTCTAGATCTAAAGCTTTATTCCTCTTTTGTGTCTCCAAAAGTTTTAAGAGAATTAGAAATTCGATTGAGGAAAGAATCAATCGTTGAGGATATGGTTTATGATAGGGATCTAATTTCAGCTATTCACAACAATATAGGCAAGATTACTATCGCGATGATAATTGCAGCCATCGTATTGCTTTTGGTTTCAATAGCATTAATTAATAGTTCAATAAGGCTGGCAATTTATTCGAGACGTTTTACGATTAAAACAATGCAATTGGTTGGGGCGACCAAGGCATTTATTCATAAGCCTTTTCTTTTCCAAGGTATAAAACTTGGTTTTGTTGGAGGCTTTTTTGCTGCTCTACTACTTGCTTTATCATTTCAGCTAGTTAGACAATTTTACCCTGAATTAAAAACCTCACTAAATTGGATATTATGGGCCCAAGAGGCAGTTCTATTGGCCATGTTAGGCTTATTAATTACCGCAGGGTCCACTGCAATTTCCGTTAGAAAATATCTCGCTCTAAAAACAAATCAACTTTACGAATAAATTATCATGAAAGAAAACAAATTCTTATTTAATCGGGATAACTATATACTATTTGGTATTGGTTTAGTATTTATTATTTTGGGTTTTATTCTTATGTCGGGAGGAGGCTCAGGAGATTCTGAAGTCTTTAACGAGGAATTATTTAATTCTAGGCGAATTATTTTTGCTCCACTGTTTGTTGTGATTGGATTTATCATAGAGGTTTTTGCTATTCTACGTCGACCTAAGTCTTAAATAATGAATTTTATTGAAGCTATTTTTTTAGGAATAGTTCAGGGGTTAACAGAATTTTTGCCTGTAAGCTCTAGTGGTCATTTAGAGCTATCAAAGGCGTTACTCGGCTCGGAATTAGATGCATCTGCAAGCATGATGTTTACCGTGACAGTTCATGCGGCAACAGCGATAGCTACTATGGTTATTTTTCGAGAGGATATAAAAAATATAATTATAAATTTTTTTAAAGGCAATAATGAAGATCGTAAGTTTTCATTTGCGGTCATTATTTCAATGATACCAGCAGCAATAGTAGGTGTTTTTTTCAATGATGCAATTGAGTTGCTATTTTCAGGTAATCTTATTCTCGTGGGCTCTATGCTTTTGATTACGGGGGTTTTGCTGCTTATTACAGATAAAGTAGAAAGTAGAAAATTAGAGCTGACTTATTTTAAAGCTTTTCTAGTTGGATTATCTCAAGCAATTGCAATATTGCCCGGTATATCCAGGTCTGGAGCGACAATTTCAATATCCGTATTGCTGGGAATAGACAGAGAAAAAGCAGCTAGATTTAGTTTTTTAATGGTAGTGCCTCTGATTTTAGGTAAAATGATATTAGATGTTGATGATATATTAAGTATGCCGACATCTTCAGGAGGTAACCAATTATTGTTTCTAATTGTTGGTTTTTGTTCAGCTTTTTTTACTGGTTTATGGGCATGTAAACTAATGATCAAATTAGTTAAGCGCGCAAGACTTAAGGGTTTTGCTGCATATTGTATAGGAATTGGAAGCTTAACGTTAGTATGGATTCTCATAATATAATTCCTGAAGACAGTGAGTCTTTAACTCAAGGATGGGTGTTTTCAGTTGATAAGCCTATTGGTTGGACAAGTTTTGATGTTGTAGCCAAGTTAAGAAATACTATTAAAATTCATTACGGCATCAAGGTTAAAGTAGGTCATGCTGGAACATTAGACCCACTTGCTACTGGCGTATTGGTCATTTGTGCGGGCAAAGCAACAAAAACAATAAATCAATGGGTTGATGCACAAAAAAAATATCGAGCAGTATTCACTCTGGGCTCGACCACAAAGACATATGATTCGGAATCTGAAATAATTCCAACTGGAAAGGTTGTTCCAATATTTTCCGAAAAAATAAAAACGGATATTGAATCAAAATTTGTGGGGTTAATATCTCAAACCCCTCCCGCTTTCAGTGCCATCAGAATCAATGGAGAAAGAGCGTACAAGCAAGCTCGAAAGGGCAATACCATTGATATGCCAGAAAGGCAAATTACAGTATATGAATTGGATTGGTTAAATACAAATGAAAATTCATGGGAAGTCAATATTAGCTGCTCCAAGGGAACATATATAAGGTCCTTGGCCAATGATATTGGGCAGTTTTTAGGATGCGGAGCTTATCTGAGTTCACTAGTTAGAACAGCTGTGGGGGATCATGTTATTTCTGAATCAAGACCTCTTGCTGACTGGATTACATTGCTGGGAAAGGATTAGCGGGCTGATATCTTAAGACAAAAAAAATATTTAATTTTTTATGTTAAAAGACTTGACAAGGCTATGTTCAAAAGGGTATATTTGCGGCCTATGGCAAAAATGAAACTTTCACACTTCGCATACGATTTACCTGAGAGTCAAATCGCTCAGTATCCTTCAGATTACCGTGATGACTCCAGAATGATGGTTGTTCATCGAGAAACTGGAAATATTGAGCACAAGCATTTTAAGGATTTAGTAGATTACTTTAATCCTGGTGACCTCATGGTCATGAATAATACAAAAGTTTTTCCGGCTCGAATGTGGGGAAATAAAGAGAAAACAGGGGCTTTGATCGAAGTGTTCTTGCTTCGAGAATTAAATGCTGAAAGTAGACTTTGGGATGTCCTTGTTGATCCAGCGCGAAAAATCCGAATTGGAAATAAATTATATTTTGGAGATGATGACTCTCTAGTAGCTGAGGTGATTGATAATACAACCTCTAGAGGCAGGACATTAAGATTTTTGTTTGACGGATCTTATGAAGAGTTTCGTGAAAAATTAAAAGAAATGGGAGAGACCCCATTGCCAAATTATATTAAAAGACCACTTGAGCCTGAGGATTCAGATAGATATCAAAGTATTTTCGCTAAAGTTGAAGGCGCTGTCGCTGCCCCTGTAGCATCATTGCATTATTCAAAGCACTTACTTAAGCGAATGGAGATAAAAGGGGTTGAGACTGCTGAGGTTACGATGCATGTTGGGTTAGGGACTTTTCGGCTGGTAGAAGTTGAAGACCTTTCCAAGCATAAAATGGAATCTGAACAATTTTGGCTTTATCCTGAAACAGCTGAAGCGATAAATCGAACGAAAGCAAATAAAAATCGAGTTTGCGCTGTTGGAACATCTGTAGTTCGTTCAATGGAGAGTTCAATGATAACTGATAATAGAGTTAAACCAACAGAGGCTTGGACAAGCAAATTTTTGTTTCCTCCATATAAGTTTTCTATCGCAGACTCATTGATAACTAATTTTCATGGCCCTCAAAGCACTATGCTCATGCTAACAAGTGCGTTTTTAGGTCACGAAAAAACTATGGAGGTATACAAGACCGCCGTAAAAGAGAAGTATCGGTTTCTTTGTTACGGAGATGCCTTATTAATTATTTGAGGCAACAAATTTGTAACGGATAAAAATAAAATGGACTTCTTTTCTTAAAAAAGATAACCTATTTTAAATCCCAGTAACACCCCTAGAGTGGGATATTCCAGCTGATTTATTTGTGCTTCTGCTACTAAATCGCCAGTATTTGGATCGATAGTTTGAAATATTGACACTGTGTCCCATGTAATATAGCGTTGCGAG
>TARA_B110000858_G_scaffold185553_1_pt1 | contig 33880 bp, 29 predicted proteins | sample TARA_B110000858 | Tara Oceans TARA_B110000858 (sample SAMEA4398247) | marine metagenome | biome: Polar Biome; feature: [SRF] surface water layer (ENVO:00010504); material: water (ENVO:00002006), including particulate matter (ENVO:01000060) such as... | depth 5 m | reverse complement strand
CACCCAAAATACGAAGCCATGAAAGCTACTTGTAGCTGTGGCAATGTGATCGAGACCCAGTCCACTTTGGGCAAGGACATTCTTATTGAAGTATGTTCTGAGTGCCACCCGTTCTATACGGGCAAGCAGAAGATATTGGACAGCGGCGGTCGAGTAGATCGATTTAAGAAGCGATTTGGCGGTAGGCGCGTTTAAGCTTCTAGCTTTAAACCTCGAAGGTCTAAATTAACTGTAGTTTAGGCCGGTCGGTTTTAAGATAGTCTAAAAGATCGTTTCCGTAGAAAGCTCTTCGTTTTCTTCGCTCGCAGGATCAATGCTAGGTAACAGCGCGCCATCAATTGTCGGCGCGTTTTCCGTTCTGAAATACTCAAATATCGTATCAGGCTCGCCCGGCGTGGCGGGTGCTCCTGTTGTCTTGTTGATGAGGCGGTCTTCGATTCCATCGGGGCGTTTCATTGTGTTCTCAGGCATGCCTTGAAGAGCAGACTTCATAAAGTCGATCCAAATGGGTACGGCAATCGTTGCGCCTTGTTCTCTCTCTCCTAGCGGTTCAGGCTGATCGAAGCCGACAAATACCGTGGTCGCTATATCCCTATTGAAACCTGAGAACCAGAGTTCCTGCGGCCCATTCGTGGTGCCGGTCTTACCCATTAGGTCGGAACGACCTATGTCTCTATTGACCCTAGCGCCACTGCCTTCTTCGATGACAGAGCGCAGCATAGAGTTGAGGATAAACGCTACTTGTGGGTCGATGATTCTCGAAGCCGGAATGGTTTCCGGCGCTGCGTCATTTATCAAAGTTTGACAGCCTTCACAGACCGTTATCGGCGTTGCCTTATAGATAACTCCATCAGTTAGGTTGGAGATTTCCTTGATGAACCAAGGCTCGACCTTGTAGCCGCCGTTCGCAATTGCCGAGTAGGCAGTAACGATTTCGAGGGGCTGAACATCTTGGCTGCCGAGTGCAACGGTGAGATCGTTGCGTGGAAAATTTTGTGTTTGAAAACCAAACTTGGCAGCGAACGCGAGCACTTTGTCAGAGCCGACCTGATCGTACAATCGCACAGCAGGTACGTTTCGGGATTCCTTTAAGGCGTAACGTAGAGTGATGGGGCCGAGGAAATTATTTTCATAGTTGTTCGGTCGATATCCGCCGCGAGAAATAGGTGCGTCGTTGATAGTCGTTGCAGCCGAATAACCTTGTTCTAGCGCAGTGCCATACAGGAAGGGTTTGAAGTTTGAGCCGGGAGGTCTGGGAGTGATGACGCGGTTTACCTGACTGCGTCGAAAATCGTAGCCGCCCACCAAGGCAATAATTTCTCCATTGCTTGGAGACATAGATACGAGTGCGCCCTGAATTTCTGGTACCTGCCCGAGTTGCCATTCACCGGCTACGTGCTTCAGGCGAATCAGATCACCCACCTGAACCGCGTCGCTCGCCATTTGTGGCGGCGGCCATGCGTCATTTCTGGAATTGAATTTATAGGCCCAGCTAATACCGTCCCATTCGACCTTTGCTGTTTCCCCTGACTTTAGAACTGCCTCGAAGCTCAGCTCATTTAGAGACGTGACGATTGCGGGTTGCTGATTGCCGAATATAGGCACTTCTTGCAGTTCTTTTATCCAGGCTTGTTTCGCATCACCGCTAGGGTCAGCAGCATAGAGCTCGATCGGATAGTTTGCGGTTGCGCCGCGATAGCCGTGTCGCTTGTCGTAGTAAGTTTCCAGACCGTCAACTAGGGCTTTACTTGCGGCTAATTGTTTGTCGCCATCGATGGTCGTTACCACTTCGAAGCCCTGACTGTAAGTTTCTTCGCCATGCTCCTCATATAATTGTTGGCGCACCATCTCTGCTATATAGGGTGCTGAGACAGCGATATCACGATTGCGGCGTTGAGCCGTGATTGGCGAGCGATCGGCATTATCAAATTCAAGCTGATCTATCATTCTCTGTCTGAGCATGTTCGCGAGCCGGACGCGGCGGCGTTCGATTGCTCGCGTCGGGTTGCTCAAGGGGTTACAGGTAGAGGGGCAGGGCAGCAATGAAACCATCATGGCGGCCTCTGCTAAGGATAGCTCATTTACTTCTTTTCCATAGTAGACATAGGCGGCTGCACCGATACCATCCGCTCCAGTGCCGAAATATGCAGTATTCAGATACAGTGTCAGGACTTCTTCTTTTGTTAACTCGCTTTCAATCTGCAAGGCAAAAGGAATTGATTTTATTTTCCGTAGGTAAACATTGTCGCTATCAAACGAGAGGTTATTCGTAAGCTGCATGGTGATGGTGCTGCCGCCGCCCAGATTAACGCCGCGAATTATGCCGTAAAACCCGCGCACCAAGCTTTGCAGGTCAACGCCGCGGTGAGAATAGAAGCGTACGTCTTCTGTCGCTATGAGCGCCTCTGTAAGTAGCTCAGGGATGTCCTCGTAGTTGACGGGGTCGCGGCGATTTCCGATCTCGTCAATTAGGCGCCTATCGGAGGTGTAAATTCGCAGCGGCGTTTCTAGTTGAACGTCTCGATAGGTCTCTGCAGCAGGAAGCAAGGGTGCCAGATAGAGATAGGCCGCCGAGGCAAGCATTACTGCGCCAGCTATCCCGGCTGCTGTTATAGCGGCTGTCCATCTGAGGATTTTCTGAGGTGTTATTTGCACGGCTTATTGAGTCTCAAAGATTGGTCGCCGAATGTAAGGCAATTTTCACTTAAATAGGGAAGAAACGAGCACTGAGCCACATAATTGGCCCCGGCGGCTTGATAGGGGGCTTCAAGCGAACTAATTATACACTCGGCATCCAAAAATGCCTTGTTATTCTGAGGCTAGTGCTCGCAAAGGAGAAAGCCGCTGTTATTCCATTGATGGTGATGCAGTTTCTCGAAAATAATTTCAGTAAAAAGGCATAGCAAGCTTGCTCAAATATAGATCACTTCTTACGGGGGACGAAGCAATAGCCTCCAGATTCAGCCGATATCGCTGGAAGCCAGAGGAAATCTGCGATTCGAGCGGTTGGCTAGGTATGCAAACGTGACCTGATTCAAAGAATTACTTGCAGGCTTGCTGCACTATTTAATGGTAAAGTTGTTTGTTCTGAAAGTCTGATAATCAATTGATAACTATAAAAAATTTATTGTTGGCCGATACTGAATTCTGGAACATTGAAATTTGAGGATGCTTATTCTAAGTTTTTGTTATCATTAGCAATATTTTGCAGGCCTAGGATTGAGCTGGACCAGTGATTCGCAGTATAACTGGTCACCACAGTCGCTTTATTCTAGGAAGTTGCTTGAAAGTAAAAGGTTTTAGGGGTTTTAAGTGCTTGAAAAGTTAAAAGATATTAGCGCTCTGAGCAATTTTGGCAAGAAAGCCAGCACGATGCTGGGGGTCGACATTAGTACGACCGCGGTCAAAATTTTGCAACTGAGCCCAAGCGGCAATAAATACAAGGTGGATAACTATATTATCCGACCTCTGCCGGCTAATTCTGTTGTTGAAAAGAATATCAGCGATATCGATGCCGTGGGCGACTGTATCGCTCAGGCCGTTAGCATATTGAAGCCATCACTCAAAGACGCAGCCGTTGCTGTGGCAGGTTCTGCCGTAATTACTAAGACCATCGAGATGAATGCCTCTCTCTCCGGCTCGGAGATGGAGAATCAGATTGTTGTGGAAGCAGATCAATACATTCCCTATCCGCTTGATGAGGTTTCTATCGACTTCGAGCGTCAGCAATTGTCCGAGCGTAGTCCGGATATGGTTGAAGTCTTATTGGCAGCCTGTCGTCGAGAAAACGTTGATGCGAGAGTCACCGCACTGGAGCTAGGCGGCCTTACGGCAAAGGTAGTTGATATCGAGGCCTATGCAATAGAACGGGCCTATACACTGCTGGCAGAACAGATCGGTTCCGAAGATGAGCAAACCGTTGCGATTCTCGACATAGGTTCGATGATGACCACGCTAAATGTAATCCTCGCTGGCAAGACCATTTATACCAGAGAGCAGATGTTTGGTGGCAATCAGCTGTCGGAAGAAGTGCAGCGGCGATTCGGCTTAAGTGCGACTGAAGCAGAAAACGCGATGAAGCGAGGCGGCTTGCCCGAAGAATATGAATTCGAGATTCTCGCTCCCTTCAAGGAAGCGGTTACTCAGCAGATTAGTCAGACACTGCAGTTCTTTTTCTCATCTAGTCACTACAATGAAGTAGATCATGTTCTATTGGCTGGCGGAGTAGCTGCGATCGAAGGCTTGGCCGATCTAGTGCAGGAAAGCCTATCGACGCCAGTGCGAGTCGCGAATCCATTCGCGGATTTAGTTATTGGTTCGAAGATAAACAAGACGATGCTAAAGAACGACGCTCCCTCACTCTTGATTGCCTGCGGCTTGGCTATGAGAGGTGAATACTAATGGCTCATATTAATTTACTGCCGTGGCGCGAACGATTACGTGAAGAGCGTAAGCGAGAATTTTTTACAATTCTCGTCGGTGTCGTGATCATCTCCGCGGGGATTTTATTTTTAGTCGATCGCTATTTTAATGGCGAGATTGATGTGCAGATTTCGCGTAATGATTTCCTTCGGTCAGAGATTACGGTGCTCGATGAGCGGGTAGCGGAAATTAACCAGTTGCGGCAGCAGAAAGAAGATATTCGCTCGCGCATGAATGTCATTACAGATTTGCAGGGTACGCGGCCTGTTATTGTGCGGATCTTTGATGAGCTAGTTAAAACCTTGCCTGATGGCGTGTACTACGAGAGCCTCGTTCGGGTAGACAATACGATCTCGATTGAAGGCATTGCTGAGTCGTATTCGAAAATTACAGAGCTATTGCGAAGACTCGATAATTCCGAATGGTTTCAGGAATCTGATCTAGATGATATTTCGGCGATAGATACGAGCAATAATTCTTTGAGCGACGCCTTCTCTTTCACGCTTAGTCTTTCACTTCAGCTGCCTTCGCAGCAGGAAGAGGTGTAAATCAGATGTCGTTAATCAAGAACATAGCAAATGATTTACAAAGTTTCGATTGGAACGATCTTCAGGACGTTGACACGATTGGTATCTGGCCGGCTCCTGTAAAGGTCGTCATGATTCTGATTATTGTTGTAGCTTGTTTTGCAGGTGGTTATTTTCTCCATATTAAAAATCTTCAGGCGGAGCTCCAAGACGTTGTCGCCGATGAAGACAGCTTGCGCGTCGAATTCGAACAGAAAGCATTCCTCGCCGCAAATCTCGAAGAGTATCGGGCGCAGACGGTGCAGATGGAAGAATCGTTTACTGAGTTGCTTCGTCAACTGCCTTCGGTCACTGAGGTGCCTGGCTTGGTCGATGACGTAACAGAGACTGGTTTGGGTAGTGGCTTGGAAATCTCAGATTTGGTTTTGCCGGAAGAAGAGATTCAAGAGTTTTATATCGAAATCCCGATGAACTTAGATGTCCTTGGTGATTTCCACGACTTTGGCACCTTCGTGAGTGGTGTTGCCAGCTTGGACCGAATCGTAACATTGCATGATTTTTCTATATCGTCACGCAGCGATTCGTTTCTTGATATGAGTATCGAGGCTAGAACCTATCGCTATAAAGATGTTGATGAGGCCGCTCCGTAGATGAACTTGATTGATCGACAGTCTCGAAATATTTTCGGCGCATGTGTGAGTTTGCTGATCGTTGCCTGCTCGCCCGTTAATAATTTCTCAGATTTGGAAGCGTTTGTGGACGACGTAAATTCACGCCCGAGTGCGCCTGTTGAGCCTGTGCCGGAATTTGTACCCTATGAGGGTTTCATCTATGGAGCGGCATCTTCGCGAAGCCCGTTCGATATTCCTTTAATTATCGACAGCGATAGTGGCATGGTGCTGAGTCAGGACGTGGAGCCGGACTTGGAACGTATTCCAGGATTTTTGGAGAACCAATCTCTCAGCGAGCTAACAATGGTTGGCAGAATGACAAGCACGCTTGGTGTCTTTGAGGCGCTCATCGAAGATGGGTTTGGTGAGGTGCATCGGGTTGGCGTTGGCCATTATATGGGTCGCAACTACGGCCGGATTGAGCAGATATCAGACAGGCAACTGAATATGATTGAAATAGTTCCCAGCGGAAACGGTGGCTGGGTAGAAAGACCACAAACCCTCACGTTGCAGTAAATTCGTGAGCTGAGGTTATTAGTATGTTTAATAAAAATGGAATACTAAAAATTCGTTTGTCTATGGCTAGAAATTTTAAACCGGGCAGGATGGGAAAAATTAGCATGGTGAGATTAGTAAGCAGCTGCGTGCTTGGCTTGTTGGCATTGATCGTGTCGGCAGCTTCTTTGGCGCAGGAGTCGGTGACTTTAGATAGTATTGGCTTCGCCAATTTGCCTGGGGATAGCATAGAGATCCAGTTAACATTTGATTCTGAGCCGCCAGAACCTTCTGGGTTTGTGCTCGACAACCCTGCGCGTATTTCTTTGGATTTGTTGGGTGTAAGTAGCGGCCTATCCCAGCAGCGCTTCAATATTGATTCAAACAATGCCCAGAGCGTCATGGTGCTGGATGATGGAAGCAGAACGCGGCTAGTTGTGAACTTGGATCAGTTGGTAAGTTATGAGACACAATTAGTTGGTAACCAACTAACCATTCAGGTGGGTAACGATGCGCAAGCAGGCGGTGTTACTGCAGCTGGGAGCTTGGCAGCAGGAATTACCGGTAATATAGACAACGCAGTCACAGATGTTTCCTTTAGGCGTGGCGATGACGAAGAAGGTCAGGTCGTCATCGACCTTTCCAGTGATCAAGTTATCGGTAGCGTCGAACAAGTGGGCGCTCGTGTGTATGTGGAATTTAGTGACACCTCAGTACCTGACGATTTAAACAGACGTCTCGATGTAAGCGACTTCGCTACGGTAGTCTCTACAGTCGATGTGTTGGGTCAGGCGAATCGTGCAACTATAGTCATTGATGTAGATGGTGCTTATGAGTACGTGGCATTCCAAAGTGGAAGTCAATACACGGTGAGTGTAAGACCGCCTGTTCTTGATATTACTAGCGGTGGTGCAACATCCGCTTACACTGGCGAGATAAGCAGTCTATCCTTCCAAGATATTTCCATTCGATCGGTGTTGCAGATACTTGCCGATGTCTATGATTTTAGTCTTGTCGCAGGAGATGCCGTCTCGGGCAATATCACTATCGTTCTCGATAATGTGCCCTGGGATCAAGCGCTTGATTTGGTGTTGCGAACACAAAATCTTGGCAGTCGCCTAGAAGGGAATGTGTTGTATGTGGCACCTGCAAATGAAATTGCTGCTCAGGAACAGCTGGAACTTGAGGCGACGCAGCAGGCGCAGGCCTTGGCCCCGCTATTCACCGAATTTATGCAAGTCAACTATGCGGACGCAGCCGATGTTATGGCATTGCTTACTGGAGAAAACTCCGGATCAATAGACCCTGTCGCTACTGGCGGAGGATCCGTTGCGGCTGTCGCGGCTGCGGGTGGTATTTTGTCCTCGAGGGGAACTGCAACGGTTGATGAGCGTACCAATATAATCATAGTACGGGACATCGAAGAGAAGTTAGAAGAGGCCCGCGCGATGATGGCTCGGCTCGATGTGCCTGTTAGGCAGGTATTGATCGAGGCAAGAATTGTCAATGTTTCCACTAACTTCGGTCGGGACCTAGGTATTCGCTGGGGTGGCTCTGGTGGTTTGATTGGTACCGGAGATAGTTTTCGTTACGGCGGATCACAGGCGGCGACTATAGAACGAGGCAGTGGAAGGGTTGCGCAGGAAGTTGCGATACAGAATGCGTTGATCGCTGGGGAGACTGCAAGATCGCAAGCATTGCAGGACGGTTCTGATCCGAGCTTGATACAATCGCTTGTCAATCAGGCGATCGCAGGTGTGCCTATTCCGGGCCTAACTACTACCTTCCCTGATGCCCTCGCCGTAGACTTGGGTGTTGTGTCATCAGAAGCATCTACATTTTCAATTGGCTATACCGGCGGCAGTGCGCTCATTGAGCTTGAATTGTCGGCTCTGGAAAGCAGTGGCAACGGCGAAGTTATTGCGCGACCGAAGGTGACTACTCAGGACAAGGTAGAAGCGATAATTCAGTCCGGTGTAAGAATTCCCTATCAATCGCAAGCTGGCGGAACCGCCGGCGGCTCGACTACAGAATTCGAAGAAGCGGTGTTGTCCTTGACTGTAACGCCGCAAATCACTCCGGATGGGCGCATCAACATGGAGCTGGATATTCGGCAGGATTCGGTAGCTGCGGGCGGTGGCACTGTACCGGCGATTAATACCAACCAAGTTACAACGAGTGCCTTGGTGAGTAACGGCGAGACGATCGTGTTGGGCGGTGTTTTTCGAGAAGAGTCAACTACAACGGAAACGAAGACTCCTATACTTGGCGACCTTCCCTATATTGGTCGAATGTTAAGCGTACGGCGAATGCGAGTCGTCGAACTGAATTGTTGATCTTTATAACGCCGAAGATTATCGCCGAGATTAATGTTAGATAAGAGTGCTTTTCTCGGCCGCAATTACATCAGCGGTCCGGTCGAGTTATTGCTGTTTCACTGCACGATTTTAAGGCTTTGCTGGTCATAGAATTGTGCAAGAGGACAGCAACAGTTCCTGCCTAGACCAATCGTAAATATTTGGCGTTTACCTTGCATCGGTGATTCAGTCTCGGTAGTCCCGTGTCATCGCGTCTTGCAAGTGACAAATAAGCTGTACTGAGTGTGTAGTGTATGAGCTATTCTGGAAATATATTCCTCGTTGGGCCAATGGGTGTGGGTAAAACTACGATCGGGCGCGTACTCGCCGATTCGCTTGGCTTGGAGTTCTTCGATTCCGACCGTGAAATAGAAGCATCTACTGGGGCCGATATACCTTGGATTTTCGATGTAGAAGGCGAGAGCGGATTTCGAGTTCGTGAAACGCGGATGATCGAGCTGCTCACCCAGAAAAAAAGTATTGTGTTGGCGACAGGCGGCGGCGCTGTCATCTCAGCAGAGAACCGTAAATGGCTGAAGGCTAGGGGCGTAGTAGTTTATCTGCGTGCACCGATAAGCCAGCAGGTCGAAAGAACCAGCCGCGATAAAACCCGGCCGTTACTACAAACGCCTAATCCTGAACAAAAAATTCGTGAGTTGATGGGAATCCGGGATCCGCTCTATCAGGAAGTGGCGGACATGGTTGTGGATACCTATCGAAGAAACCCGAAGACCGTTAGTCAGGAAATTTGTAAGCAGTTAAAACCTGAATTGGGCAATTCGCAGGCAGAATAATCCCTGCATAGAGCCGTCAATCAAAATTTGGAATAGAGAATAATGATTACTGTAGACGTTGAACTAGGTGAAAGATCCTATCCAATCTTCATTGGCCAGGGCTTACTCAACAAGGCAGAGCTTGTAGCGCCATACCTAGGAAAGGGAAGGGTGGTTATCGTCAGTAATGATGTGGTTGCGCCACTTTATATGAGTAAGGCGCTGCAGCTATTTCCTGAGCAGGACGTGATGGAGATCGTTCTTCCAGACGGTGAGGCACATAAGGACCTCGATGCGATAAGCCACATTTACAACAGCTTACTAGCCGGTAAATACGACCGTAATACTCTATTGGTTGCGCTGGGCGGTGGAGTTGTGGGCGACATTACCGGGTTCGCAGCTGCCACCTATCTGCGCGGCATTAAATTCATTCAGATTCCTACCACACTGCTGGCGCAGGTGGACTCCTCGGTAGGAGGCAAGACTGGAGTGAACCATCCTCTGGGTAAGAATATGATCGGCGCGTTCTATCAGCCGCGTTGTGTCCTTGCTGATACCGATGTATTGAGCACTCTTCCGCGGCGCGAAATGAAGGCAGGCCTGGCTGAGGTGCTCAAATATGGGCTGGTCTATGACGCGGAGTTTTTTGATTGGCTTGACTCAAACAGTCGAGGCATTGCTGAGTCTGATGCCGTGTTATTGTCGCAGACTATCAAAAGCTGCTGCGAGATTAAGGCGGAAGTTGTGGCGATGGACGAAAAGGAGTCGGGGGTGCGTGCGCTTCTCAACCTTGGGCACACCTTTGGCCATGCGATAGAAACCGCAAGCGGATATGGCAATTGGCTGCATGGCGAGACCGTGGCAATGGGTATGGTGATGGCGGCAGACTTGTCGCGCAGACTGGGCTGGATAGATCTGGCGGTTGCGCAGCGTATTCGTGCAGTTTTAGAAGAAAATTTTGGTATGCCCGTGCTTCCTCCTGCCGATATAACAGTAGAGCAATATTTGGATTTAATGTTGTCAGACAAAAAGGCGGAATCAGGCAAAATCAGGTTTGTGCTACTGAAGGCCATAGGTGAAGGCGTTGTCGATGGAGATATCGAGCCATCGTTACTCGAGAGCACCTTAACCGCTGGGGACAACCTCTGTAGGTAAGTAGGTAGGTAAGCGGACAAGCGGCGTAGGCAACTATGAATAATACATATACCCAATGGCTAAATCTTGAATTTGACCCGTTCTCTCCTGGCTCAACGAGTCGCGATTTCTATTGCAGTGGTCACCGTCAGCAGATTCTCGATCACATCGTGGAATTGTCTCTGTACAGCAATGCAATGATTGCCGTAACTGGGCCTCTGGGCGCTGGTAAGACTACCCTCGCTACAAACTTCCGTCATCGATTCGCCGAAGAGGCGGTGTGTGTAAAAATAGCTGCCACACTATTTATGAATCAGAATGAATTTCTTGGAGCGTTGCAAGATGCTCTAGGATTCAAGCAGGCGATTAATTCAGATATTAATTCCGGGGTAGAGCAGATCTGCCACTATGCGGCGGAACTCGACCTAGAAGCCCGCTCGATAATATTGATAATCGATGATGCGCACGAGCTAAGCGCCGAAGTGCTGCAGTTGCTTGCGCGACTCTTGGACAGCTGTGTCGATTCGAGTATCCATGCATTGCTGTTTGGAGAGAATCAGCTCGATAGCCTATTGCAGAGCACGCTCACTACGGAGGCTTTGGAGCGTCTTGCTGTTTTTCCTCTAGATGGTTTTTCCAGTGAGGAGACGCACGAATATATTCGCTTCAAATTAGCGACAGCCAGATTCAAAAAAGAGCTGCCAATTGGTGGTGGAATTATTGGTGCTATACACAATTCTTCTGAGGGCATGCCCGGGGTGATTAACAGGCTCGTAGTTGACGCGCTAAACACTGCCGCGCCAGCTAGCGAGCCCGATGAATTTGCAGACTTGAGTCCGATCTTTGGCGGCGAGAGGATTGGGCAAGTTGACGGGGAAGAAGGCATTGAAGGCATTGAGTCTGCAGTGAACTTTGTCTCGGAGGAGCAGGATAATGGCGATTCGGAGCAAGTTTGGATGGCTAGCATTCAACCTAGGTGTTGGGCGGCCGCTGCCACGCTGGTCGTGCTGCTAAGCGCCACCCTGATATTTTGGGATACAGCTCCGCGGGAGTCAGAGTCGGTGCCTATCGCTGTCGCGGTAACGCCAGTGAGTACAGAGGGCATCGAAGTTGAGTCGGTAGCGGAGTTGGCTATCGCTGCGTCTGTGCAAGTTTCCGCAATTCCAGAAGCCGATGCCGATGTGGAAGAGTTGCCAGTAGTTGGAGCCGTGAACCTAGACGAATCAAATTCTCCAGCAGCAGTTACGACAGACGATGTGATTGCGCCGAGCGCAGTTGCTGCAACGAACAATGTTTCTGAAATAGCGATCTCCTCAGAAGTAGTGGAGACTATAGTCGAATTAACGGTAGAGCAGGAGGCATCGGTGATAGCAACGGCATCGCCATTTGCTGAACAGCTACTCCGAGCGTCACCGAAGAATTATGCCGTACAACTTTTAGCCTCTCACTCGGAAGCAAATATCAACGAGTTTGTTGCGCAATTGGCTGGAGATCATCCTGCTGGCTATTTTGAAACACGCTACCAGGGTAAGCCGTGGTTTGTAGCCGTGCTCGCTGCTTTTGATGATAGGGCTCAGGCCGCTAGCGCAATCTCCTCTCTTCCAGCAAAGCTGCGTTCCAGCGAGCCATGGATTCGATCTGTGGCTGGGATTCAATCTGATATTCGAGAGCTGCAGGGCTCTAGGCTCGTATCGCTACAGTAGTGACTACGTTAAACCTTTTTTGAACCGTTCTCTGGGGCTAGGAGCAGTCTGACGCAGTGTCTCAGTTTGAATCTTTCACCGACTCTGAAGGGCAGTGGATCTCTGGTGACGCTTAACGCCGTGCGAGGCAGGAAGCCGAGCTCGAGCGTACAGGGATGTATTTACAGCGTGCGTTAAGCGTCACCAGAGATTTGCTGCCCCACCACGGAATTCTGGGACGATGGTATTCAGGTGATCGATACTCAAACTGAGACACTGCCAACTCGGTATCTCGATTGTGAATAAGTTCGTCTCGTGTAAAATTGTCCCCTTTTTTCAGGCTCTAGCAATCGAATACTGTCTCCTATCCAGTTTTGGCATTGCTGATGTCTCTACCCCTTTGAGCAAAGTGAGTAAGCTGTGACTTTAAAGAATGATCGACTATTGAAGGCCCTACTAGGTGAGCCGGTAGATGTGACCCCTGTATGGATGATGCGCCAGGCGGGCCGCTATCTGCCGGAGTACCGTGCAACGCGTAAACAGGCAGGCGATTTCCTAGCGCTATGCAAATCGCCAGAGTTAGCATGTGAGGTCACCATGCAGCCACTGAGGCGCTATGCCTTCGATGCTGCCATCTTATTCTCAGACATACTTACGATTCCCGATGCGCTCGGGCAGGGTTTGTATTTCTCCGAAGGTGAGGGGCCTAAGTTTCATAAGGTGATTCGATCGGCGGCGGATGTCGAACAATTGCCCGAGGTTGATATTGCGGACGAGTTGTCCTACGTGACAGATGCCGTGTCGGTAATACGTAAGGAGTTGAATGGAGCGGTGCCGCTGATCGGATTTTCTGGCAGCCCTTGGACCTTGGCGACTTATATGATCGAGGGTGGGGGGAGTAAGGACTTTCGACTCGCTAAACAATTCATGTATGACAATCCTGAAGCCATGCATTTGTTATTAGAAAAATTGGCAGACTCAGTTACCGATTACCTGAATGCGCAGATACGTGCAGGTGCGCAAGCCGTGCAGATATTCGATACTTGGGGTGGAATTCTAAGCGGCAACGCCTATCGAGAGTTTTCCCTTAACTACATGACGAAAATCGTTAGCAAGCTACAGAAAGAAAATGAAGGTCGACGCGTTCCTGTTATCTTGTTTACAAAGAACGGTGGGCAGTGGCTCGAATCGATTGCCGATTCAGCTTGTGATGCAATTGGCTTGGACTGGACCACAGAAATCGGCGATGCGCGATCCAGAGTTGGAAGTCGAGTTGCTCTGCAAGGCAATATGGACCCGACTATTCTTTATGCGTCTCCGAAGGTCATTCGCGAAGAAGTGGCAACTATACTGAAGAGCTTCGGTTCGGGTGAGGGTCATGTATTCAATCTTGGTCATGGAATCACTCCGGAGGTAAATCCGGATCATGTTTCTCACTTCGTTGAAGCTGTTCATGAGCACTCTGCGAAATATCACCGATAGCAATTCGGTAACGGCAACGGTCAGTCTGGGCTCGAACCTGTCCTATCTGAATCGTCTTCCGAGAGAAATCGTGCTGGCTGCGATGGAGGACCTAGGGCGAATTAGCATCGAATCCCAATCCTCCTCTTTGTATCTTAGCGAGCCGATCGACTGTCCCCCTGACGTCGGCGATTTTATCAACGCAGCTATGGTTCTGCGCTTATCCTCGAAGACTTCTGCTCAGGAGTTGTTGGGTGTTTTACAGGGCATTGAGGCCGATTATGGCCGTCAACGCGGTGCCAGACAGAATCAGGCTCGCAGCCTGGATATCGATATTATTTCTTATGAAAATCAAGAGCTTGAAAGCAAGAACTTGATATTGCCCCATCCTCGGGCTATTGAGAGAAAGTTTGTGTTAATGCCGCTGGCGGAGATCTGTCCTGAAATGCTCCTTCCAGGGCAATTGCTGAACATAGCCCAGCTTCTAGCTGGACTGCCCCGTACTGAAAACGTTCGGCTTCTGAGCTGAATTCCCGTAAGCTACTGATATAAAAGTATAAAATATTAGAGCGTCTCGTGCTGGCGCCCGGCTTAGCTGTCAGTTTTGAGATACAAATCAATATTCAATGGCCTGTGATAGTGCTAGTATTTTAGAGTTGCTTGAGCAGCCGTTATAATCGTGGTAAATGCTGATAATCAACAAGGGTTTTAGAAAAAATTGAGAGTAATGAAAACCAACCATCCACAGAATGTCTCAGTGATGACTTCGCTGCTAATCGGAATAGCCTTCATGGGCTCTTCCGCTCTGGCTCAGGATGGCTACACATTTATCAATGAGCCTGTAGATCAGCAACCGAATAGCGCGATCTTTCGCATAGCGCCCAGCTCTATACTGAATGAGCAGGCGCCACTGTTGAGCATTGCCAGAAGTGTTGAGCAGAAAGACTTTCAGGGCGCTGTTGTAGACGATGCCTTGAGTTTTAATCTAGGTATGCAGCTTGAGCCAATCGCTGGCCTAAGCGTTACTGCAGATGCTTGGAAAATGCAGATCGATGAGGCGCCGGCGACCAATAACAATTGGCAAGGCGGCCTAACAAACCTCTATATCGACGACTCGGCAATCACTGAATTCAACGTAGACAACCCTCTTTTGGGAAACAATCTCGAATCAAATGGTTTTGATCTGGGTGCGTCCTACGTCTGGGATACGAATCGCTTCGGCCAGTTTACTCTTAGTTCCACGACTACCTATGTTGATGAGTTCGAGAACAATGGCGTACTCCTAGACTTCATCGCGTCCGACATCGCCGAAATAGATGGGAGACTGATTAGTCCAGAGCTGCAGAGTAGTCTAATGCTCTCTTGGCAATTCGGGAATCACACGGCCAGTGCTATTACTAATTACTTCGATTCATTCAAAGATATTAGTGAATTGGACATAGACGAAATAAATGAGCTAGTCGATAGCATCACTACCTTCGATCTTGAGTACGGCTACAGTGCAAAGACCGGCTTGCATGATCGTGCAATAATTTCGTTCGGCATTCGTAATATCTTTGATGAGAAGACTGCACAGATTCTAAATTCTACTACGCGCATTTTGGACCAGAATGGTCGCGTGGCTTATGGTTCCATCAAGTACCAGTTCTAAGTTCCTCATCTTCCTCCTTCTTTTTATGTCAAACTTAACCCCGAAATAGTTTCGGGGTTAAGTTTGCTCTAAATAATAAACTCGGAATGTTCAGTGCCGACTGTGGCACTGAGGAGAGTCATACCGTATGAAGCTAATTATAGGCCGTGGTGCGTGTGTGCTCTGAATCACAATATGAGCCGGTAGTAGGTTCTTTTCTTAATTCTAGCTGATTAGATTTCTTCATCTCTTGCCAAAACGCCTTAGTTAAGTACAACGTGATTAGAGAGTTCTGCTCGCGCGTGCAAGACACCACACGTCAATCCGGCAGTCCTGTTGCTCTCGCAGCATTCTCGAGATGGTCTGGGTTGTGGCCATGGTCGTCACCACATCATCAACTAATGCGATGTGTGTTATGCCTGCAAGACTTTCCAGCCTGTTCACAGCAAATGCCTTGCGCAAATTTGCCTTTCTGGCCGCGGCCGAACTCATCGAAGTCTGCGGCTCCGTATTTCGAATCTTAGCCAGTGTACGGCGTGAGATCGAGACCCCGCAGTACCTGGAAAGGACATTGCATATCTCACTCGCCTGATTAAAGCCTCGCGACCCCAGTCTGCTTTTATGCAGTGGAACAGGAAGTAGCAGCTCAGGCTTGGGCATCCCAGCGTAATGGGCATTGAACGCGCTTGCCAGAACTCTTGAGAGCGAATGGCCAATATCAAAGCGAGCTGCAAACTTGAAATCGGCGACCAATTTGTCGATAGGAGAGACATAGGGGAATGCGGCGGTGCAGGAGTCGAACTTTGGCGGATAGATTTGGCAGCTAGTGCAGCAGGAATCCTTAGCCAGTCCGCCGTGTAGTTCGATGCCGCAGCGTTGACAGCAGCTGCCGAGTTTTGGTAGCTCGCGCTCACAGTCGTTGCAGATGCAGTGATCTCTCTCCGCAAGCTGCCCGCAAACGATACAAGTGGATGGCAGGGTGCGGCGAATCGATTGCATTATCTTATAAAGCATTTGGAGAACTCTCTTCTCAATCTCGAATCAAACAGTGGGTCGTTCATCACTGCCTTGGGCTGTTAGTTAAGTATAGATAGGGCTGAGCACTTCCCTCAATTTGCCTCTAACTGCAGAGTATCTGATAGGGCTAGCATCCCTTATACTCATATCTTGATAGTAGATTTTTTGGGGGAACAAAGAGATGGCTGCTTATAAGGCTCCGTTAAGAGATATTCGGTTTCTTTTAAATAATGTTTTCGATGTAGGGCAGTTATTCGCGAGCATGCCAGGCACGGCAGAGGTCACAGATGAGTTGATCGGCGCTATCATCGAAGAGGCAGGAAAAATTGCTGAAGAACTGCTCTGTCCCATCAACCAGAGTGGCGATGCCGAAGCCTGCCATTTTGACAATGCTACAGTCACCACCCCAGAGGGTTTCAAGGAAGCGTATAAAGTTTATGCGGAAGGCGGATGGTCAGGCTTAACCGGCGATGTGAATTACGGCGGCCAGGGTATGCCGAAGATGTTGTCCGCTGTGATTGAAGAAATGTCTCTTGCTGCCAATTGCTCCTTCGCGCTGTATACAATTCTCAGTACGGGTGCGACGCTAACCCTGAACCAGCATGGTAGCGATGAGTTGAAACAGCGCTACCTTCCGCAGATGTACTCCGGTAAATGGTCTGGCACGATGTGTCTAACCGAGTCTCACGCGGGTACCGATCTTGGGATGATTAAGACCAAGGCTGAACCGCAAAGTGACGGAAGTTACCTCCTTAGTGGCAGTAAAATATTTATTACAGCCGGCGAGCATGACCTCACCGAGAATATCATTCACCTGGTGCTAGCGAAATTGCCAGATGCACCCTCGGGCTCTAAAGGGATATCCCTATTTCTGGTTCCTAAGTTTTTGGTCGACGAGTCAGGAGTGTTAAGCAGCGAGCGCAACACCGTCGCCTGCGGCTCTATCGAGCACAAGATGGGGATCAAGGCATCTGCAACCTGCGTAATGAATTTTGATTCGGCAAAGGGCTACCTAGTCGGCGAAGAAAACCAAGGCCTCTCTCATATGTTTACCATGATGAACTACGAGCGGTTGTCGATGGGGCTTCAGGGGAACGGTCTGGCAGAGAGTTCTTATCAGCTGGCATCGCAGTACGCCAAGGATAGAGTGCAGGGTAGAGCCGCGACTGGGGCCTTGCAGCCGGAGGCGAATGCAGATCCCATTATTGTGCACCCGGATGTGCGAAGAATGTTATTGACCATGCGAGCTAATATTCTAGCGGGCCGCGCTCTATCTCTGTATGCGGCGAGTCAGTTGGATATATCTCGTTTCCACACAGATGAGGCCGCTCGCAAGAAGGCTGCACAGCTCGTAGCATTGCTTATTCCAGTGCAAAAGGCGTATTGCACCGACCGCGGTTTCGAAGCCTGCGTACTGGGGCAGCAGGTGCTGGGCGGACATGGTTATGTGGCGGAGTGGGGGCTAGAGCAGAATGTCCGCGACGCTAGAATCGCGCAAATCTACGAGGGTGCGAATGGCGTTCAGGCGCTCGACCTGATGGGACGCAAGACCGTGCGCAGTAACGGGGAGCTGCTTAAAATATTATTTGCCGAGATGGATGAGTTCGTCGCTAGTCAGAAAGATGTTGAAGCGATGCAGTCTTATCTGGCGGCGTTCAAGAGATGCCGAGAATGTCTGACGGAGGCAACTTCATCGGTGTTATCGAGAAGCAGCGAAGACCCGAATGAAGTTGGGGCGGCCTCGTACAGTTATATGGAACTGATGGGGTTAGTGCTCTATTGCTTCATGTGGCAGAGAATATTAGCGTCAGCTTTAAGCGATCAAGACTCAGCTGATGCGGACTATGCGGATACTCTGGTGAAAACCGGGCAGTTCTTTATGCAGAGGTTGTTGCCAAGAACGGAATCATTGCTGGTTGAAATTAGCAGTGGAGCTGAATCCATAATGGCGATGAAGGCAGAGCAGTTCTAAGTATCTCTGATTTCAGAGAGCGTTTAGATTATCCACTCAACGTTCTCTGAGAACATGGAGGCGTACTGATTCAGGTCTTCGTTCTTCTCGCCTACGAGAATCATGTTTCCTTGCTCCATAGGTAAGATGATGCCAGTGAAGCGCTCGTCGCTAATGCTGAACTCGACATCAACGGGGCTGTTGTTGATAACGATTACGCTGACTGCGCCTTGACTGCCCTCAAGTACGAGGTGTGCGCTCTCATAGGCGGGTAGAATCTCGCAGGGTTTGGCAGACCTGACTTTGAACTTCTGCTCTGCACCATAGCTAGCCAAGCGCGTTCCGGCGTTTGCCATGGAGAAGTTGACCTCGTCTAAATCCAATACAGCATAGTTTTCGCCATTGGTGATGTCGTCGATCTCTTCGATGTCATGGTGTAGGTGGTAGAGGAGGTCGTCGCCGAATACGATGTCGGCAGGAGAAGGTCCGCTGTTGAAACTTATCGAGAACACGATCCCAGCTGCCAGGGCTAGGCTCGCGGCCACAGCATAATATTCAAAGAAATGCTGCTTTCTCGTTTGAATGGGGCTTACCTTGGAACTTGTTGCTGCAGCTGTCTCGGACTCTAGCTCATCTTTCTCGGGGATTGATAGCAATTGGCCATCAAGTTTTCCGGCGCTGTGGGTCCTTTAAGCAGCGGGGCTAAAGAATCTTCGAGCGCGAGTGTTTCATCCAGAATCTTTTGATAACCAGGATTGGCGCGAGCTGCCTCTAGGGTCTCTTTATCGAGATCTCTCGGGTTCCCATAGACTCGTTTGCGAAATTCTAATTCATCCATTCTTCAAGGCCTCGTGGGCATCAATCTTCTGGTAGTAGTTGCTTGCCATCGTTATCTCGATTCGATTTAAGCCTAGATGCGGCTCAATTCTCTTCGCCTGTCTTAGTGTTAGTTTATTTCAGTGTCTATGCCGAATTCGGCTCTGAGCTTGCCGCGCGCCCTAAACAATCGGGTCATCACCGTATTGTTGTTGAGCTCGAGTATCTCGGCTATTTCTTTGCCGCTAAAGCCTCCAATGACTTGCAGCAGCAGAGGCTCGCGATATTCGCTGTCGAGCCTGTTTATCGCGTTGTGCAGCAGCTCTCTATCCATTTTGTTATCGGGCTCACTGCTATCGCTTCCAGCGATACTCTGACCATCTATATCAACCAGTTCTGGACGATAGCGCTCGTACTGCCTCGCATTTTCTCTTCTCAGGATGGTAAACAGCCAAGCTTTTGCGGCTTTATCGTTCTGTAGGCTCTCAAGAGACCGCCAAGCGCGCAAAAATGTTTCCTGCACGAGATCCTCTGCCATCGGCTTACTTTTGCAAATCCAGAAAGCGTAGCGAAATACATCTTGATACAGCGCCGCCACTAGGGATTCATAGCGTTGTTGCTTCGTATTTCCTTCTATGACCGGTATATCGCTCATTATTTTTCGCAGAGTTGAGTATTTTTTTGGTTCTAACCTAATTGATCCCAAATCCCTGGCGCTCGAGCAGGGCCGTAGACTATTGAAGTGGTCAGCCAGCCAGTGTATTTGCTTTCATTGGGCGGGGTACTTCGAGCAGAGAGAGTGCGCCTAAATTGGCACCCTTCCTCAAGTGTTTTACGGACTTGGCCGTGCAGGCTGATTCGATAAGGAGCTAGTTGCTCGTGCCCTGTTAAGGTTTAGCTTGTGCTGGAGCCGCTGTATACTGCACGCCTTTAAAACTTTCTGGACTCAACTATGTTAAAAGTCGCTATCGTTGGTGCTGCTGGTCGTATGGGCCGAACTCTCGTTGAGGCAGTCAGTCAGAACAGCAACACAATGCGTGTCTCAGTGGCTACGGTGCTTGCCGAGGATCCTGCGCTGGGTGTGGATATTGGGCTGTTGGCAATTGGGGCTGCTATCGGCGTAGCAACGGTCTCCGAGCTCGCGCCAGAGCAGTCGGACTTCGACGTGCTTATCGATTTCACCTCGCCTGAGTCGACTATGAGCCACCTTGCTCACTGTCAGGCGAACAACAAGGCCATGGTCATTGGCACGACAGGGCTATCCACTGCGCAGGAAGAAGCGATCCGGGCGGCTGCTGCAGATATTCCTATTATGTACGCACCTAATATGAGCGTGGGGGTCAATCTCTGTCTCAATTTATTGGAACAAGCAGCACGAGTGCTAGGGGATGAAGTGGATATAGAAATCACCGAGGCTCATCATCGCTATAAGAAGGATGCTCCTTCTGGAACTGCTCTGAAGATGGGCGCGGTAATCGCTGACACCCTCGGTAGAGATCTTGACGAGTGTGCGGTCTACGGTAGAGAAGGCATCAGCGAAGAAAGGGATCGCAAGACCATCGGCTTTACTACGATACGAGCTGGGGACGTCGTTGGTGATCATACGGTGACGTTCGCGGGCCTGGGCGAGCGCGTCGAGATTACACACAAGGCCAGCAGCCGCATGACTTTCGCAAGTGGTGCGGTACGTGCTGCGCAATGGATTGCGGATAAGGACAGTGGCCTCTACTCGATGCAGGATGTGTTGGAACTCTAGCTGCGATTTACTTCCCCTCTGATGTGTTTTTTTAAGCAGTTCGACGTAGACAAGATGGGGCATGTATCTATAGAATACTCGCTCAGTATGACAATGCTGAGAACATTACAAATTGATTAAAAAGCGGAGTGAGGAGATTCTTCATTCCGCTTTTTTTCGCCCGAAATTAATAGAACGACGAAGAGTGTTTAGGAGAAAAAGTGGCTGGGTCAGCGGTACTTGCATTAGAGGACGGTAGCGTATTTCGTGGTGTCGCAATTGGAGCGGAGGGAAGTACCAGTGGCGAAGTGGTTTTCAATACTTCTATGACGGGCTATCAGGAAATTCTCACTGACCCTTCCTACGCCAAACAGATAGTTACTCTCACCTATCCCCACATCGGCAACACAGGCACGAATGAAGAAGATAATGAGTCCAGCCAGGTTTGGGCCTCTGGATTGGTGATTCGTGATTTACCCTTGTTAGCAAGCAACTGGCGCAATGAGCAGTCACTTGATGAGTTCCTGAAAGCTAGAAACGTGGTTGCGATTGCCGAGATTGATACGCGTCGACTCACGCGTTTGCTCCGTGACAAAGGTGCGCTGAACGGCTGTCTCCTTTCTGGTCCAGCTCTTGAGGCAGGTGGTGAGGCCGAAGCATTGCGACTCGCCAAGGAATTTCCAGGGTTAAAAGGCATGGATCTCGCTAAAGAGGTCAGTGTTAAAGAGGGCTACAACTGGCAGGGTGGTGTTTGGGATCTTGAGTCTGGATATAAAGTAGATTCAGATAACCGCTTTAAAATCGTTGCCTACGACTTCGGTGTTAAGAACAATATTCTACGTATGTTGGTCGATCGCGACTGCGAAGTGATAGTCGTGCCGGCACAGACTCCAGCAGCAGAAGTACTTGCCATGAAACCTCACGGCATCTTTCTTTCCAACGGCCCGGGCGACCCTGAGCCCTGCGACTATGCCATTGCGGCTATAGCGGAATTCCTGGATGCGGGTATCCCACTGTTCGGCATCTGCCTCGGTTGCCAGCTAATGGCGCTAGCCAGCGGTGCCAGCACGGTGAAGATGACTCTCGGGCATCACGGGGCTAATCATCCGGTGCAAAATCTAAAAGATGGTACGGTAATGATCACTAGCCAAAATCATGGCTTCGCCGTTGATGAGAAGACGCTCCCCGATAATCTAGTAGCGACTCATAAGTCTTTATTCGATGGCTCTTTGCAGGGAATAGAGCGCACAGACAAGCCGGCATTCGCATTTCAGGGGCATCCGGAAGCAAGCCCAGGTCCGCATGATGTGGCGCCGCTATTCGATTACTTCATCGAATTAATGGCCAATCAAAATTAACAGCTTATTTATTTCCGACTAAAACAATTTAAGCAGTGACTGCAAAGCAGAACTAACTACAAGGTACAGATAACGCGACCATGCCACGAAGAAATAATCTAAAGAGTGTATTAATCCTAGGAGCCGGCCCGATAGTTATCGGACAGGCATGTGAATTCGACTATTCAGGTGCGCAAGCTTGTCAGGCATTAAAGGAAGAGGGCCTGCGAGTCATTCTGGTTAACTCCAATCCTGCCACCATCATGACCGACCCTGATATGGCTGATGCCACCTACATTGAGCCCATTAATTGGCGCATGCTTGAGAAAATCATTCAGAAGGAGAGGCCCGATGCCATCCTGCCTACCATGGGCGGGCAGACCGCGCTCAACTGTGCCTTAGACCTAAATCGTCACGGCATTTTGGACAAGTACAAGGTCGAGCTAATCGGTGCGAACTGCGAGGCAATAGACAAGGCTGAAGACCGAGAGCTTTTCGATCAGGCTATGCAGAAGATCGGCTTGGAAACACCTCAGCACGGCATCGCTAGTAACATGGATCAGGCGCACGAAGCACTCGAGAAAGTTGGCTTCCCCTGCATCATTAGGCCATCGTTCACCATGGGTGGTACTGGTGGAGGAATCGCCTATAACAAGGAAGAGTTCGATGAAATCTGCCAGCGTGGCATGGAGCTATCCCCCACTAACGAATTGCTGATTGATGAATCATTAATTGGCTGGAAAGAATATGAACTCGAGGTGGTGCGCGATACAAACGACAACTGCATCATTGTTTGCTCCATCGAGAATTTCGACGCCATGGGTGTGCACACGGGCGATTCGATTACCGTCGCTCCTGCGCAAACGCTGACTGACAAGGAATATCAGATCCTTAGGAATGCCTCACTCGCTGTCCTGCGGGAGATTGGTGTGGAAACCGGTGGCTCCAATGTGCAGTTCGGTATAAACCCTGCTGATGGTCGCTTGGTTATCATCGAGATGAATCCAAGGGTGTCACGTTCCTCAGCACTTGCCTCGAAGGCTACTGGTTTTCCAATCGCTAGAGTCGCGGCCAAACTCGCTATAGGGTTTACGCTGGACGAGCTTCGCAACGAAATTACTGGTGGCGTAACTCCCGCATCATTCGAGCCGTCTATCGACTATGTCGTTACCAAGATTCCTCGATTCACTTTCGAGAAATTCCCAGAGGCGAATGACCGCCTGACTACTCAGATGAAGTCGGTTGGTGAGGTCATGGCTATAGGTCGTAGCTTTCAAGAATCCTTACACAAGGCGCTACGTGGGCTTGAGGTCGGGATGTGTGGCTTCGATCCGGTGCTCAACCTCAAACTAAGTGATGCCAAGGCCATTCTAACGAGAGAGCTGACCGAGCCGGGAGCGGAACGAATTTGGTATATCGCCGATGCCTTCCGAGCGGGCTGGCCTATGGACACGGTGCATGAGTTGACCGGAATTGATCGTTGGTTCCTCGTACACATCGAAGATCTAATCAATGATGAAACACTGCTTGCAGAAAAGTCTCTCGAGGCGATCGACTATGATCAGATGCGCAAGCTCAAGAGAAAAGGTTTCTCGGATAAGCGCTTGAGTCAAATTCTGGAAGTAGAGGAGCTGGCCGTACAGACGAGGCGGCATGAATTGGGAATTCGCCCCGTCTATAAGCGGGTAGATACCTGCGCTGCAGAATTCGTTTCTTCGACAGCCTATATGTATTCAAGCTACGAAGAAGAGTGTGAGGCGGAGCCTTCCGATAGGGATAAGATTATGGTGCTCGGCGGCGGCCCTAATCGCATCGGTCAGGGGATCGAGTTCGATTATTGCTGTGTGCATGCCGCGTTAGCTATGCGTGAGGACGGCTACGAGACCATCATGGTCAACTGTAATCCCGAAACAGTATCTACCGATTACAATATTTCAGATCGACTGTTCTTTGAGCCGCTGACATTCGAAGACGTAATCGAAGTTGTCCAATTAGAGAAGCCTAAGGGTGTCATCGTGCAGTTCGGCGGACAGACACCGCTAAACCTCGTGAAACGATTAGAGGAGGCTGGTGTTCCGGTAATAGGCACGAGTCCTGACGCCATCGATCGCGCTGAGGACAGAGAAAGATTCCAGCAGTTAATCGAGAAGCTGGGTCTGAAACAGCCGCCGAACAGCACGGTTCGCAGTGTTGAAGAAAGCATCGAGGCGGCAAAGAAAATCGGTTTTCCATTGGTAGTGCGGCCTTCGTATGTGCTGGGCGGGCGTGCTATGGAGATCGTCTACAATGAGGAAGAGCTCGATCGTTATATGCACGATGCGGTTAAGGTATCCAACGACAGCCCTGTGCTACTTGATTATTTTTTGAGTGCGGCGATTGAGATAGACGTCGATCTGGTTTGCGATGGCGAGCAAGTAGTTGTTGGTGCAATCATGCAACATATTGAGCAGGCAGGCATTCACTCTGGTGATTCGGCTTGTTCCTTGCCTCCTTACAATCTGCCAATGGCAGTGCAGGACAAAATTCGCCAGCAAGTAAGTGCCTTAGCATTAGAGTTGGGTGTTATTGGATTAATGAATACCCAGCTCGCTTATCAGGATGGTGAGATCTATGTTATCGAAGTGAACCCTCGGGCCTCGCGTACCGTACCGTTTGTTTCAAAGTGTATCGGTCGTTCGTTAGCTAAGGTTGCGGCGCGATGCATGGTCGGTCAGTCGCTGAAGGAGCAGGGGTTTACCAAAGAAATAATCCCGAAAACCTTCGCGGTGAAAGAGGCAATATTCCCATTTAATAAGTTCCCTGGTGTGGACCCGATACTCGGGCCAGAGATGAAGTCTACGGGTGAGGTGATGGGTGTTGGCAAGACATTCGCAGAATCCTACGCCAAGGCGCAGATGGGCGCTGGAGAATTCTTTGAGAAGAAGGGTAATGCGTTCTTGAGCGTGCGCGATGCAGATAAGCCACATATTGCAGAGGTGGCGAAGAAGCTGCTCGAGTTGGGTTATTCGATAGTCGCTACGCATGGAACCGCAGTGGTCATAGAAGAAGCCGGGCTCGAGGTGGCGGCTGTCAACAAAGTCGCCGAAGGTAGGCCGCATATAGTCGATATGTTAAAAAATGACGAGATACAGTTGATCGTCAATACGACCGAAGGCAAGCAGGCGATATCAGATTCATCAATTATTCGGCGCACCGCCCTAAGACACGATGTGTTTTGCACGACAACAGTAGCCGGCGCTCTCGCGGTTTGCGAAGCACTAGCCTTCAGTGGCAATATGTCGGTATATACAATTCAAGACCTTCACGCTGCGCTGAATTAGACTAACCTGCAAGCTGTGCAATGGCAGTTTCACAACTGCGATGCCGTCTATTGTTGCCAATCCTGCTGTTTAGTAGCGCAGTGAAATTAAAACGAGAAAATTATGTCCAGAGTACCAATGACAGTCGAAGGTTCAGATCGATTGCGCGAAGAACTAGTCGAGCTGAAATCAGTGCAGCGTCCGAAAATTATTAAAGCTATCGCTGAGGCAAGAGAGCATGGCGATCTGAAGGAGAATGCTGAGTATCATGCGGCGCGAGAACAGCAGAGTTTCTGCGAGGGTCGAGTGGCAGAGATAGAAGGCAAGTTAGCCGATGCTCAAGTGATCGACGTAACTAAAATTGAGGCAACAGGAAGAGTTATTTTCGGCACCACCGTAACCCTCATAAATATCGAAACCAATGAAAGTGTGATCTATCAGATCGTCGGCGAAGATGAAGCCGATGTGCCCAAGGGAAAAATTTCCGTGGGCTCGCCAATTGCCCGGGCCATTATGGGTAAGCACGAGGGTGATGAGATTGTAGTTAACGCGCCAGCCGGTGATATCGAATACGAGATCGACAAGGTTGAGCACAAATAGCTAGTCCTGCTTAGACTGTTTTTCTTTTTATGTTCGACAAGCGGCCGTCATGTTTCTTGGCCCTTCTATAAAGAAGTGCTGTGTGTCCAATGCTCTGGACGCATTCGGCTTGAAATTCCTTGCAGATTGTCTCTACAAATTCTTTCTTCGCATCGCGGTCGGCGACAAGCTTAATCTTGATGAGCTCATGGTCGGTGAGTGCGCGCTCAAGCTCCATCCGAATGTTTTCGCTCAGGCCTTTCTGCGCAATCGTAACAATCGGATGCAGATTGTGGCCGATGGCTCGATACTGTTTCTTGAGCGGGTTGCTTAGTGTCATGATAGTTCCAAGATTAGAGTCGTATTGGGCTTGCAGTTGCCCTCCTATTCGCCCTACTTAAGAGGGAAGCGGATTCTAGCGGAACTCAGCTAATTAATAAACGTACAAACGATATTGCCTGACAATGATAGGGGCTGAAAGGGTTTAAAAATAGATGGCGCGATCAAAAACCAGTAAAAATTGGCTAAAAGAGCACTTTGACGACGTGTATGTGCGTCGCGCAAAGGAGGAGGGCTATCGTTCGAGGGCGAGTTTTAAGCTTCTAGAAATACAGGAGCAAGACAAACTAATCCGCAAGGGAATGACGGTAGTTGATCTTGGCGCCGCGCCGGGCGGTTGGTCTCAGATAGCTGCAAAATTGTCCGGTGATAGGGGGCAGGTCATAGCCAGCGATATCCTGCCTATCGATTCCTTGCCGGGAGTCGAATTCCTGCAAGGTGATTTCACTGAAGACGCGGTTTTAGAGAGCCTCATAGAGATGCTCAAAAATGAGCAGGCAGACCTTGTAATATCGGATATGGCACCCAATATGAGTGGTATGAGAGACATTGATCTCCCACGGGTAATGTATCTTGCTGAGCTGGCTCTAGACCTTGCCAGGGCTGTCTTAAAGCCCGGTGGGGGCTTCCTTGTTAAGGTTTTCCATGGCGAAGGCTATGAAGACCTGCAAAAAGCGCTGAAAAGTAGCTTTAGTAGCGTGAAGGTAAGGAAGCCGAAGGCTTCTAGGGCTAGATCGAGTGAAATCTATCTATTGGCCGTTGGTTTCAGGGGCTTAGACTGAATTCACGTGCAATATTCTCTATGTTCATTAGAATTGGGTCTTGAAGAGCCCTCTTCGTCGACTGCGCAACAGGCGCTCCACCAACATTGATCACTAACCACTGGGGGATAAACCCTTGAATGATATGGCAAAAAACCTGATTCTCTGGATGATTATTGCCGGAGTCCTGCTTACAGTATTCCAGAACATTAATCAGGAGCCTCGGGAAGACAGCATTAATTACTCCGAATTCATCCGGGAAGTTCGCGCGGGCCGAGTTCAGCAGGTCGAGCTCGCAGGTATCAACATTACGGGTGTGCGCAGCGATAGCACGCAGTTCCGTTCAGTCATGCCAATAATTGGCGATGATCAACTATTAAGTGACCTCTTTGAGAATGATGTCGAGGTAACGGCTAATGAGCCGGAGCAGCGCAGCATCTGGATCGATTTACTGCTCTCCATATTCCCAATATTGATTATCGTTGGGCTATTCCTCTTCTTCATGAGGCAGATGCAAGGTGGTGGTGCGGGAGGTAAAGGTGGCCCCATGTCTTTTGGTAAGAGCAAGGCTAAGCTCTTAGGCGAAGATCAAATTAAGGTAACGTTCGCGGATGTAGCAGGCGTCGACGAGGCGAAAGCGGATGTGCAAGAGTTAGTAGAATTTCTACGTGAGCCTGACAAATTTCAGCGACTAGGTGGTCGCATTCCCCGCGGTGTCTTGATGGTGGGCCAGCCGGGTACTGGTAAAACCTTATTGGCTAAAGCAATAGCCGGTGAAGCCAAGGTCCCTTTCTTCTCTATTTCAGGTTCCGACTTTGTTGAGATGTTTGTGGGCGTAGGCGCTTCTCGTGTGCGTGATATGTTTGAGCAGGCGAAGAAGCAGGCGCCGTGTATTATTTTCATCGACGAGATCGATGCGGTAGGTCGTCATCGCGGCGCTGGATTAGGCGGTGGGCATGACGAGCGTGAGCAAACGCTAAATCAATTATTGGTTGAGATGGATGGTTTTGAAGCCAACGACGGCGTGATCGTTGTCGCCGCAACAAACAGGCCTGATGTATTAGATCCGGCACTATTGCGTCCAGGTCGATTCGATAGGCAGGTCGTGGTTGGTTTGCCAGATATTCGTGGCCGAGAACAAATTCTTAAAGTGCATATGCGTAAAGTGCCTATTGATGACAACGTTAAGGCCAGCGTAATCGCGCGTGGCACGCCTGGATTTTCCGGAGCGGATCTCGCTAACTTGGTGAACGAGGCTGCACTCTTCTCTGCGAGGGCGGCGAAGCGCCTCGTGACTATGGAAGAGTTTGAGAAGGCGAAAGACAAAATCATGATGGGCGCAGAGCGCAAGTCGATGGTGATGTCAGACAAGGAAAGAATGAATACGGCTTATCATGAGGCGGGTCACGCGATCGTCGGTCGACTGGTGCCGGACCATGATCCTGTCTACAAGGTCAGCATCATTCCGCGTGGCCGTGCCTTGGGTGTCACTATGTTTCTTCCTGAGGAAGATCGCTACAGCCTGAGTCGGCAGACTATCTTGAGTCAGATTTGCAGCCTCTATGGTGGGCGTATCGCCGAAGAGATGACGCTAGGTAAAGATGGCGTAACAACAGGTGCCTCCAACGATATTCAGCGAGCGACAGAGATGGCTCGCAACATGGTCACGAAGTGGGGTTTGTCGGAAGAGTTAGGCCCGTTGCTCTACTCAGAAGATGAGGGGGAAGTATTCTTGGGCCGTTCGGCTGCCTCGCAGGCGAAGTCCTTCTCCGGCGATACGGCAACATCTATCGATGTGGAAGTGCGCAAGATCATCGATGAATGTTATGGCCGAGCTGAGAAGATTCTAGAAGATCATAGAGATCAGCTAGAGCTGATGAAAGATGCCCTGATGGAATACGAGACTATCGATGCGGATATGATCGACGACATCATGAAAGGTGAGAAGCCAAGGCCTCCAGCCGATTGGTCGGATAGCGATTCCAGTAATTCTGACAGTGGTGGTTCAAGCGCCTCTGAGGCCTCGCGTGAGGATGTCGATAAGTCTGGCACGATCGGTGGGCCGGCTAGCGATCATTAATTTATTCCATTAAGAACCCCCATCTTGATTGAAAGCCTTACAGCAGGAGAACGACAGATCGATCTGTCTTCTCCCGTCTGCATGGGCATAATAAATGCCACACCTGACTCCTTCTCCGATGGTGCCGAGTTACAGATGTCTGGCGCCAACTCCTTTCAGCTCGATCTCAGTAAGGCTCTATCTCGTGCCGAGGCTATGCTTGCCGATGGTGCTACCTTCATCGACGTGGGGGGCGAATCAACTCGGCCAGGCGCTGTTGTCGTATCTGAGCAGGAGGAGTTGGATAGAGTTATTCCCATTGTCGAGGCGATTCGGGCAAGGTTAGATGTTTGCATCTCGGTCGATACGAGTTCACCTATTGTTATGGAACAGGCGATCAATGGCGGTGCTGAACTGATCAACGACGTTCGAGCTCTATCGACTCCTGGTGCCATAGAGGTGGTGAGCGCGAGTAAGGCGGCAGTCTGCCTGATGCACATGCAGGGTACGCCTAATACCATGCAGAAGGATGTGAGTAATTCGAGTTATGAGAGTGTAGTGCAAGAAGTCTTTAGATTTCTTAAGGCGCGAGTTGAAGATTGTCTAGGTAATGGCATAGAGCGAAGTCGGCTGCTGATCGATCCCGGATTCGGTTTTGGTAAGACTGTTCAGCACAACTACCTGCTGTTAAAAAACCTCGCTCACTTATCGGGGCTAGCGATTCCAATACTCGTAGGAGTCTCGCGCAAATCGATGATTGGGGAGGTAACAGGACGAGCTGTTGATCAGCGCCTGGCAGGATCAATAGCGGCAACGACCTTCGCGCTAGCTTCGGGCGCAAAGATAATTCGCACTCACGATGTTGCTGCCACCATGGATGCAATTAGAGTAAACTCAGCCTATTCAAGCGCCGAGTAAGAACTGAAATGACAAAAAGAGAAAAACAATATTTTGGCACCGACGGCATACGCGGTGCTGTGGGTGCTTCACCGATAACTCCTGATTTTATGCTTAAGCTCGGATGGGCCGCAGGAACCGTATTCGCACAGAAAGGCGGTGTACGAAATAAGATACTTATTGGTAAGGACACGCGCATCTCCGGCTATATGTTTGAGGCGGCGTTGGAGGCGGGAGTGACCGCCGCAGGCGTCGACATCAACCTGCTTGGCCCTATGCCCACCCCAGCGATTGCCTATTTAACGCGGACACTGCGCGCTCAGGCAGGCATTGTCATCAGCGCTTCGCATAATTCCTATCAGGACAATGGCATTAAATTCTTCGGCGGTGACGGCAGTAAGCTGCCTGATGATGTGGAATTTGCCATCGAAGAGCAGTTGTCGAAAGTTATCTCAACAGTTGCACCGCAGGCGCTAGGGAAGGCCTCACGTGTTACCGATGCGGCGTGCAGGTATATTGAATTCTGTAAGAGCTGCATTGACTCGAATCTGAAATTCAACGGTCTTAAGATCGTGGTCGACTGTGCTCACGGTGCCACCTATCACATTGCACCCAGCGTATTTGAAGAGCTGGGCGCATCGGTTACGGCGATAGGTGCTAGCCCGGACGGCTTGAACATCAACGAGAACAGCGGCTCCACATCTCCGCAGTTGCTTGTCGAGACTGTGCTAAAAGAACAAGCGGATATTGGCATCGCATTTGATGGTGATGGGGATCGTGTAGTCATGGTCGATCATCTAGGTAATGTCGTGGATGGTGATGAGATCCTGTATGTCATCGCTAGAGACAGGCATCGTCAGAATATCGATTTCGGTGGAGTAGTCGGCACCTCGATGAGTAATTTGGGGTTGGAGCAAGCACTCGACTCGCTGGATATACCTTTTGCTAGAAGCGCGGTAGGCGATCGTTATGTGATGCGAGAGCTGCTCAAGCGCGGCTGGAGTCTCGGTGGTGAATCGTCGGGGCATATTATTTGTTTAGATAGGACGACGACGGGCGACGGCATAGTCTCTGCTCTGCAGGCATTATCTGCGATTTCGGATAGCCAGAGTTCGCTAGCCGAGTTAATAAGTAAGCTGAATAAGTATCCTCAGTCTATGGTGAATGTACGAATCACCGATTCTGCTGATATCGCCGGCAGCGATAAAGTAAAGCGGGCTATAAGCGACGTGGAGGCAAAGCTAGGTTCCAAGGGTCGGGTATTGCTAAGACCTTCCGGCACAGAACCCGTGGTACGGGTGATGGTAGAGGGAGAGGATGCTGCCGAGGTGCTTACGCTTGCCCAGGAGCTAGCGGAAGTCGTTAAGAAAGAAGTTGGCGCAGAAGCCTAAGACGGCTTTGCTGTGTTGCAAGAGATGTGCATCTTGGTTAGTATTGGCGCCCGTTTTGGCGGGCAGTTCTGTAAAGCTCAATTTCTCGCCCTTCTGGATTTGAAAGCATGCGTCAGAAATTAGTTGTTGGTAATTGGAAGATGCATGGCTCGACTGCTCAGGTGCGGCAGTTAATAGAGGGTGTCGCCGTCGGTAGCACAGGCCTGACCAAGGTCGAAGTCGTCGTCGGACCGACTCTGTTACATCTGGGGCTCGCCGCTGAAATTTGTGCTGGTGAGAGTGCTCGCCATTTGAAGCTGGCAGCACAGAACTTGAATGCGCAGCCCGAAGGTGCTTTTACCGGCGAAGTCTCAGCTCCTATGCTGGCTGATTACGGAGTTAACTACGTTATAGTAGGGCACTCAGAGCGGCGCGAGATTTTCGCAGAAACAGACCAAGTGGTTGCCGCGAAGTTCAAGGCGGCCCAGGCTAGTGGTTTGATTCCTATCTTGTGTGTCGGTGAATCTTTGGCGCAGCGAGAGCAGGGTATCAGTGCCGAGATTGTATTAGCGCAACTGGATGCGGTGATTGAGGTCGTAGGAATACAGGCACTACAATCTGCGGTTCTAGCCTATGAGCCTATATGGGCCATTGGCACAGGAAAGACAGCGAGCAAGGAGCAGGCACAGGAAATTCACCAGGTGCTGCGGGAACACATTGCGGAGTCGAACAAGGCTGTCGCACAAGACATAAGAATTTTATACGGCGGCAGTGTTAAAGCCGCCAATGCAACAGAGTTGTTTAGTCAGGCCGACATAGATGGCGGCTTGGTAGGTGGGGCCTCACTGCAGGCCGAAGAATTTGTATCCATTTGTAAAAGCGCGGATTAAAGATCATGGAAACCATAATAGTTGTAGTTCATGTAATAGTGGCCATCGGGATAGTTGGACTAGTTCTCTTGCAGCAAGGCAAGGGTGCTGACGCAGGAGCCTCTTTCGGCGCAGGCGCTTCCCAGACGGTATTTGGTGCATCCGGCAGTGGCAATTTCTTGGTACAGGCCACGACCGTTGGCGCCACAATATTCTTTGTAACTAGCCTGTCACTGGCGGTATTTGCAAAGAATCAGTCAGCCCTTGGTGGGGCGGCGGATTCACCATTGGTAAACGAAGCATTGCTACAGGAAGCAGCAGCTCCGGCAGTCTCAGATGTGCCTCAGCTAGATGCAGCAGCTGCGATACCCTCCAATGAGGACGATGTGCCAAGCCTGCCTGGCAGCGACAACTAGGATCATTAATAGAATTAGCCGAAGTGGTGAAATTGGTAGACACGCTACCTTGAGGGGGTAGTGACCTCTGGTCGTGCCGGTTCAAGTCCGGCCTTCGGCACCAAACTTTCAAAACGGTCCCTCAAGCCGATTTTGAGTCTTCCTCGCGGGGATTTCCCAATTCCCGCGAAAGCCGCATAAAGCCTTGACCTTAGCCCCAACTAGTCCTTATAATTCGCTCCCCTTGTAAAATAGGCCTGTGGCTTTTTTGCTATAGATTATTTTCAATAAAAACAAGGGATTATCGGAAGGGCGGTTGACCGTTTTTCTGAAGCCAGAGTAGGAGATTTGTTGCGGGGTGGAGCAGTCTGGCAGCTCAGTGGGCTCATAACCCGAAGGTCGCAGGTTCAAATCCTGCCCCCGCTACCAATATTTGAGTTGAGTAGCACTCGGCGGCCCGAAGGTCGCAGGTTCAAATTGGAGCCACGAGATTCATTCAGTAATAGTGAATGAGTGAAGATTAGGTCTTCTATGGAGATCGGATCCCACCGCTACCAATATTGTGTCGAGTAGCTCTCGTAGGTTCAGCTTGAACCACGTGATTCATTCGATTGTTGAGATTGAGTGAGGAGTTGATTTTTTATTGAAATCGCTTCACCGCTACCAATATTTGTAGTATTGGCAGTCCTGATGGGACTACCAAACACCAAGCTTCTCGTATGCTCAGATTGAGTCGACGAAGAAGATTTTAGAGTGGGCCTTTGGCCCATTTTTCGTATCTAGGGGGTACGTCCCGGATGCTGAGTGAAAAGTACTGTGAACAGTAGTGTAGCTCTAGTTACAGAATTGATCGACACCACAATTCAAGCGTTAGGTTTGGAGCTGTGGGGAGTCGAACTGCTTCAGCAGGGTAAATATTCCCTGTTGAGGATTTATATCGAGCGTGAAGAAGGTGTCACGATCGAAGATTGCGAAAAAGTCAGTCGGCAGGTAAGTGCGTTATTGGATGTCGAAGATCCTATTGCCGGGGAGTATACCTTAGAGGTGTCGTCTCCGGGGATGGATAGACCGCTGTTCATAGTTGAGCATTATTCGCAATATGTTGGCAGCGAAGTGGATTTAAAGTTACGACGACCATTAGATGGTAGACGTAAATTTAAAGGACAAATACTAAAAGTTTCAGGAGATATTATTGGCTTGTTAGTTGAAGGTTCTGAGTATGACTTGGAATTTTCTGATATTGAGAAAGCCAGTATCGTTTTCTAGATTATTTTTACTCCATGCTCTGGACTAATATCCGGATC
>TARA_B110000858_G_scaffold31733_2_pt1 | contig 34895 bp, 30 predicted proteins | sample TARA_B110000858 | Tara Oceans TARA_B110000858 (sample SAMEA4398247) | marine metagenome | biome: Polar Biome; feature: [SRF] surface water layer (ENVO:00010504); material: water (ENVO:00002006), including particulate matter (ENVO:01000060) such as... | depth 5 m | reverse complement strand
AGGACATTGCCAAGTCTACAAAACGTGAAATTATTGTCACTTTACAAACTCACATCTTATATTTACCTTTATTAAAATGATATTCACTATAGTAGGAACTGGTTATGTTGGGTTAAGTCTTTCAGTACTTTTATCCCAAAAACATAAAGTCATTGCACTTGATATTGACAACGAAAAAGTAAAAAAAATTAATTCAAAAATATCTCCAATTAATGATGATGACATTATTAAATTCTTTTCTGAAAAAAGATTAGACTTATATGCTACTACAAATAAGTCAGAGGCATACATTAAGAGTGACTTTGTTATTATTGCTACACCAACTAACTATGATGAAATAAAGGGCTCATTCAATACTACTCAAGTTGAAAATTCTATAGGAGATGCTATTCATTTTAATCCAACAACTACCATAATTATAAAGTCGACAGTACCTCTTGGCTTTACTGAGGAAATGAAAAAAAAATTTAAATTTCCAAATATAATTTTTTCACCTGAATTCCTTAGAGAAGGAACAGCACTTCATGACAATCTTTATCCATCACGTATAGTAATTGGTGACAAATCAAAAAAAGCACATATTTTTTCAAAAGCTCTAATAGAGTGTTCAAGTTTAGAAAAAAGTGATTTAAAAGTACATTACATGTCTTCAAATGAGTCAGAGGCTGTAAAATTATTTTCAAATACTTATCTGGCAATGCGTATCGCTTTTTTTAATGAGCTAGATACATTTGCTGAGATTAATAATATTAATTCCAAAAACATAATTACAGGTGTTTGTAGTGATTCTCGCATTGGAAATTATTACAATAATCCTTCATTTGGCTATGGCGGTTATTGTTTACCTAAGGATACTAAGCAACTACTTGATAATTATAAGAATATACCTAACAGCTTGATTAAATCAGTAATTGAGTCAAATCAAACAAGAAAAGAATTCATTGCCGACTCAATTATAAATAGATCTCCAAAAACTGTTGGTGTACATAAGTTAGCAATGAAAAAAGATTCAGAAAATTTTAGAGAAAGTGCAGTTTTAGATTTGATAAATATACTTAAAAATAATAATATTAATATTATTTTGTATGAACCAAGTCTTAATGGATCCTTCAATGGTATGGATGTTATTGATGATTTTGAAAAATTTAAATTGTTATCTGATATTATTGTATCCAATAGAATGTCTGAAGAATTAAAATCTGTAAAAGATAAGTTATATTGTAGAGATATATTTAATGAAAATTAATCATATTTTTAAATTTTGAATTTATTCCAATAAATTTTTCCACTTTTTATTATCCATACTTTCTAAATAAATTTTTTTAATATCTTTTGATTTAAATAGACTCTTATCCCTTTTACATCTTGCATTTAATTCTAACATATATTTTCTTAGAGAATTTTTATCTGATATGAATTTAATGTCTTTGTAATTTCTAAGAGGACTATAATTTAAATCACCTTTTTTCGTATAAATTATAACAATTTTTTTTGCAAGATAAGCATCAATTGCGACTGAGGAATCACCTGCTACTATAACTATGTCATTTTCAATTAAAGATTTCTCAATTGTATTATTATTATCATAAGTAACATTGTAATTTTTTATATCTATTACATATCCTGGATGAGATCTAAAATTGAAACTTAATTCTTCTTTTAGCATATTAGTACTTTCTAATAGCTCCCTTGTTAATTCTTTTAAATAACCTCCTAGGACTAAAATACGAATTTTATGAGTTGAGTAATCTAATACACTATAGTTAGTAATTTTTTTATATCGCAAAGGTTCAACTAAGAATAATTTATTACTATTCACACCATATTCATCTAACATATTAATGCCATCATAGGTATTTACAGCAATTTGATCTGGAATTGTAAGTGAGTTCAGTTTATGAACTTTTTCATTTTTAAGGCCGCTGAAAATCTTAATATCCCAAAACCTAATAGGTGATTGAATTACAGCAATTAATTCAGATTTGTGAGTTTTTTTGACTGCATTTAGTAATGCTTTTTCCCAACCCTGTCCTTCATGAAGGTATAGAATTTTTTTTTGTTTAGAAATATTTTTTACAAATTCAGAAAATTGATAATAAATTAATATATTCCTCATTAAATTTGAGCCCAAAAGCGAGTCTTGCCAATCATTTTTTAATAAATCCCAAAATAAAATATTATTTTTTTTACAATTTAACGAGCTTTTCTGATTAGCAAATTTTTTTGTTATGAGAGTAAATTTTATATAATTAATTAGTGTTAAAAGAAATATTCTAAATGTAGTATAATTTTCTAAAAAATAATGATTTTCATTATCAGATGTATTATTAATGTAATTTAAATTATTTAAATTTTTTTTATATTTTGGATTATTATCTGTTGGAAACATATGCAACCAGTTAACTAAATATCCTTTGCTTTTTAAATTATCAATAAGTTTACCCCAATAATCAGAAGTAAATTTTTTATTTTTTAGATCCTCTTTATCAAAATTAAGAAAATAAGATACTATAAGAATTTCTTTATTTGAACTTAATTTTTTATTGGTTTTATTTTTATTAAAAAATAAAGATAAGAAATAATACTTAATTAAAGTATAAAAAGATTTAATGAAAAAGGGTATTTTTACATTTACTTTATATTTAAATTTATTTGATATTTGATATTGAATTATCAATTTAACATTAGTATTTTTTGTAAATTGATTGATTGAATATTTACAATATTTTGGAACATTAATAATATGAATATTTTCATTTAGATTATCAATTAGATAATCTTTTAAAGCTATTATCTTAAGACAATCTTTTATATTTGGTGATTTATAAAAATTCTTTTCATGCAAGATTGACATCCACCAAAGACTAAATTCTTCATCAATTTTTAATGCTGAATTCACAGATAGTGAATTTATATTATGATTTGAAATATTGTCTATAAAGTCAATATATTCTTTTCTAATTTTCTCTGAATTTTTTTCAACTAAGCTAGTTAATGATATATGTTTTTTTTTATGATTTGTGTCATCCCAGTTAATTACGGCTAATTCAATCTTATTCATTCAAAATAATTTTTTTTAACCTAAGACAGAATTAAAGCTATCTTTTATTAAATTCCTATCATTAATATATTCTACCTTTGCTACACCAAGTTTCTCGCAAACAATAAATCTATTGCCCTTACTTGTTTTTTTCTTATCTTTATTTAATTTTTCTGAGAGAGTTTCAGTTGTAGGTTTTAATAAATTGATACATTCACTTATTTTTGTTGGCAATTTATACTCTTTTAAAATATCATAATGTTGCGCAATAATGTGCTTATTATTAAATAGTTCTTTAGATAAATTTGCTGCACACATCATGCCTAATGCAACGGCCTCACCGTGTCTAAGTTTTTCTTCATTAATTCCGTAAACTGACTCAAAAGCTTGTCCAAATGTATGGCCATAATTAAGAAGCAATCTAATTGACTGTTCTTTTTCATCAGAAATAGTGTGAAATAATTTTATACTTATGGATTTGTAAATCACCTCATAAAGCTCATTAAGTTCTCTTGAAATTATTTTTTTAGAATTTTTTAGAATATAATCATAAAAACTTTTATCATAAATAAATGATTTTTTTATACTTTCTGCAATTCCAGCTGAAAAATCTCTATCAGATAAACTTTGAATAAATCTTAAATCTATAAATGTACATATAGGATGATAATAGGTACCTATAAAATTTACAGCTTGGTTCATGTTAATACCTGTTTTACCACCGATTGCACTATCTACCGCGCTAGTCATAGTTGTTGGAACGTGTACTAATGGTATTCCTCTTTTATACAGTGAGGCTGCTAATCCACAGATATCTCCTACGACCCCACCTCCAACAGCAACTATACATCCATCTCTAGAAATATTATGCTTATTTAATTCATCAAATATTTTTATCACAGCTGAAATATTTTTAGCGTCTACTCCACCTTTAAGAAACATTGTATGATAATTATTGAAAATATTCTTAAGTGACGCACCTTTGTCATCAACATTTTTATTAAAATAACTATCAGATACTACTAAAATTGATTTTTTATCAAAGTTTTTTAAATAACTGTCCAAGTTATCAATTAAATTATCCGAAATATAAATTGGGTAATTATTTTTTGGATACTCTGCTTTTATCGATGCAAACATATTAATTTTAATAGAGTTTTCTAATTGGATCACCAATCATTGCTACTTTGGCCTTTAGATAATCGTCATTAACATCAACAGAAAATGAGTTTCCATCTAACTTGTGAGTGTAGACATTCATATCATTTTCAACTGCTCTTAATAGCTCAATGTCTTCTATATTTTCTAAATAAGATACAGGTAACTTTGAATATTTTACTAATGCATCGGATGTAAAACTTATTACTGATACATGTTTTTTAACTAACGAGACTTCAGATTTGTACCGATAAGGCGCGTTTCCTCTAGTAAGAGTCATAACTCTTCCGGATACAGACGAAACAACCCTTACTATTGTATCACTTGAGCTGTAGGGTACTTCAATAGTAGGAATTATAATTTCTGGAGAATTTGAGTGATTCAAATGTGCTTCTATTAAGCTATCTATGTATTCAGGTCTTATTAAGGGCTCATCGCCCTGAACATCAATTATCAATGAATTTGAAAATTCATCACAAACAGATGCTATTCTTTCAGTTCCATTTAAGAAATCACTTTTAGTTTTAATACATTTTATACTATGTTCTTTGCATGCAGAAATTATCTTATCACTGTCTGTACAAACATAAACTTCATCGACATTTTTAGCCAATGAAGACCTTTTAGCTGTATGTACTATTATGGGTAGTCCATCTACATCTAATAAAGCCTTACCAGGCAGTCTTTTTGATTCAAGTCGTGAGGGTATTAAAACAATTTTTTTCATGATCCAGCTGTCCATCCTCCATCTACAAAAATAGTACTACCTGTTATAAAAGAACTTTTTTCAGATACAAGAAATTCTACAACATTCGCAACTTCTTCTACATTACCCCATCTTTTCATTGGAGTTTTTTCTATAGTCCACTTATATAATTTAGGATTATTTTTCTTAAAATCGTCATAATAGCTTGTTTTTACAAAACCTGGCGCGACACAATTAATTCTTATATTTTTATTTCCATACTCTATAGCTAAACTTTTCATACTGGCTTCTAGCGCCCCTTTTGAAGCAGCGTAAGATGATAGCTCAGAAAAACCTTGTGGTCCAACGATCGAAGTAACTGATATTATGCTATGATTAGTACTCTTATTTTTTTTAATATTTTTAATGTATTCCTTTGTTATAAGAAATGCAGACATAAAATTATTATTCATTACTTTAAAAAGGGTTTCGCTACTCATCTTTAAAAGTGGATACCTAGACCTTATTCCAGCATTGTTTATTAAAAATTCACTAGGTTTTAATTTAATTATCTTTTTAAATTCTTCACTTACTTCTTCAATTTTATTCAAGTCTAAGTAGACTATGTTTAGAGAGTTTATTTTTTTCTTCTTAAGATTCTCTAGCTCAATACTTTTACTTCTAGTAATTGCTGTAATGGAATAATTTTCTGAAAGCAGTTTTTTTACGACTGAAAGGCCAATACCTTTTCCAGCACCAGTGACTATTCCATGTATTTTTTTCATTATTATCTTATAATATATTATTTTAATTTAAATAAACTATCTTATTTATTAATCTTTTTTCCTATAAATGCCTTAGAAAATGAAGCTAAAATAAGTGCGCAAATAAGTGCTAAAATATTTAAAATTCTAAAACTTATTCCAAATATAATCATATCATTGAACTCAGGGATGATTAAAGCTGATGATGCAAAAAGTATAAGCTCAAAAAAACCAAAATAATTTATTAACAACAAACCAATAGTTAGCGATGATGCAATCCATAAATAATTTGATGCCATAAAAGAAATATCAGCACCAAACATACTTAATGCGACATAAAATGCAATGCATTCGAACATTGACTTGAATATGACTGCAATAAAAATGATTATAAATTTCTTAAAATTATTTACTAAATTTTCTTTAATAACACGAAGCTCATTGTAGACGGAGCTTAATAAAAGTAATTTTAATAAATAATTTTTTATAAATACATATATATAATTTTTTATTTTATACAAATATAGAAAAAATAAAATGAGTATAAAAAATGAAAAAATTAAATAAATAAAACTGATATTAAGCTCAAGTCCAGAAATAAATATAAATCCTGAAATTAATGCTAAAAATATATACGAAAATATGTTGAGTATAGACCATGTACTTTGACTTATAGAATATTCTACAAGTGATATATTTGAATTAAAATTCAGCTTATAGTAATTAAATACATACCCTAAACCAGGTACCAGTTGATTTATAAGACCCCCTTGTAAAATAATATCTGTGATTGATAAGAAGGTATTTTTTTTTTCAGTTATTAAATTTATTATAAGAGAAAATATATAAGAAAAAAAAAATTTTATAAGAATTAGAAATACAAATAAATATATTATATGATCAGAAAATATTAAAGTAAGATTTTCAGAGTTTATATTATCTAAAACAAAATACTTAACTACTAAGTAAATTGAAGCAAACTGGATAAAAAAATTTAATATAATTCTTTTCATTATGTTGTATTTTTAAAAAATCTTTGATTTATTCTTTAATTAAAAATTAGCGCTAGATGAGGTATAGATTGTATTCTGTAGTTTAGCCATTAATAAATCACTAAATAGAAATATCTTTATGTTGCTTATTATAATGTTTATTTCTATAAATTAAAAATGAAAAAAACTGATTTTATAACGACCATTGAAGCAAGAATGACTTCATCAAGATTACCAGGAAAAGTATTAAAAGAAATTAATAAAATGACTTCTTTGGAAATCTTATTTAGTAGAATTTATAAATCAAAATATATTAATAAAATAATAGTTGCTACTACCATTAATGATGAAGACAGTGCAATTGTAGATGTGGCAAAAAAGAATAATGTAGATTATTATAGAGGAAGTGAAGAAGATGTACTTGGTAGATTGTCAAATTCTCTAAAAGATTCAGCTGAAAAATATGTAATTCAATTAACAGGAGATAACCCTATAATTGATCCAGCAATAATTGACTACATGGTAGAATATTTTATTGAGAATGAATATGATTTTATAACAAACAATGGTTTAATGAATTTAAATGATCATCTAATTCCACTTGGGATGGATGTATCAATATTTAAAAGAAAAGACCTAATAGATATTTCTAGCATCACAAAAGATAATGAAGATAGAGAGCATCCTACTCTATATTTTTATAGAACAGGAAAAGAAAAATTTAAAATTAAAAATGTCCCAATACCAGAAAAATGGATTAATAAAAATAATTATAGGCTAACATTAGATACTGAAGAAGATTTTTATGTAATTTCAAAAATCTGTAATTTCTTTTTTAATAACATAAGTAGTTTTTCACTAGAGGAAATTTATTCTTATCTTGATAACAATCCTGATATTGCTCAATTTAATAACATGATAAAACATAAAATCCCTAGTGGTTTATAGAATGTACAGTGTTGCAATTATAGGTTGTGGAAGAATTGGTTATTTGCATGATCTAAATAAGAAGTTCAGTGGATCTTACACTCACTACAACGCAATTAATAAGAGTAAATTTTTTAAGTTGATTGCACTTGCAGAAAAAAACTCATCTTTAAGAAAAAAAATCTTAATTAAATCAAGAGTACCTGTCTATTCTTCATATAAAAAACTACTTATTGACCATAAACCAGATGTAATTATTTTAGCAACAGATGATAAATCACATTTTAATATATTAATTGATTTAGTAAAATATAAACCAAAATTTGTATTTGCTGAAAAACCACTTACATTAAAACTAGAGGAATCTAAAAAAGTTATTGCTTTATATAAGAAAAATTTTATTTTTTTATCTGTTAATTTTTCAAGAAGGTATAGTAAAGTTTTTCAAAAGATTAAAAAATTAATTGATAATAAAAAATTAGGTAAAATTGAGAATATAGATTTAAGATACAGTAGAGGATTTTTTCATAACGCCATTCATTGGGTAGATTTATGTATTTGGTATTTTGGAATTCCTATTAAAACAATAGTAGAGTCTAAGAAAAAATCATCTAGCTTTAAAGGAGATTATACAGTTGATTTAAGATTTATTTATAAAGATAATTTAATAGTTAGATTTAAAGGTCTCGATATCAATAACCTAGGAAATGAAGAATTAGATATATTTGGAACAATTGGGAGAATTCAAATTAATCCAGATGATGAATTTAAATTTTATGTTGTAAAAGATCATAATATATATAAAAAGACAAAAATTTATAAAATTAAAGAGTTATCTAAAATTAATAATAGCCAATTATTAGCCAATGCGCTAGAAAATATAAAAAATTTACTAGATGAAACTACAGATTTTAACATGTCGCCCGCTGAAAATAGTGAAAAGATTTTAAAAATTACACACAAATTAAAATTAGATAAGATAAAGACTATTTGATAAAAGCTATAAAATAAATATAAATTATATTATGGACGAATTAGCAATTTTTGGTGGAAAGCCTGTTTTTGATAAACCTCTAAAAAGATACAATAGCATAGGAACTGAAGAGCTAAATGCTGCAACAGAGGTAATTAAATCAGGTGCTTTATCCCCTTTTCTAGGTGATTGGAAAGACATCCCTAATGTTGGAAGCTTTTATGGTGGTCCAAAAGTTCAAGAGTTTGAGAGAAATTTGGAAAGCTACTTTTCAGTAAAGCATGCAATAACGGTAAACTCATGGACTTCAGGATTAATATGTGCTGTTGGCGCTATAGGAATCGAACCCGGCGACGAAGTTATAGTTAGCCCTTGGACTATGTGTGCTACCGCAACAGCTATTCTACATTGGTGTGGTGTTCCTGTGTTTGCGGATATTGATAAAGATACATTTAATCTTTCACCAGATTCAATAAGAGAAAATATAACTAAGTATACAAAAGCAATAATGGTACCAGATATATTTGGACATCCATGTGATATGAAAGAAATAATGAGTATTGCTAAGGAATTTAAATTAAAAGTTATTTCAGATACAGCTCAAGCACCTACAGCAAAAGAACGAAATATTTTTGCAGGTACAGAAGCTGATATTGGAGGGTTTAGTTTAAATTATCATAAACATATTCAAACTGGTGAAGGCGGAGTATTAGTTACTAATAATGATGATTATGCAGAACGTATGCAGCTAATAAGAAATCATGGTGAGGCAGTTGTTGAAGGAAAAGGTGTAAAAGATATTTCAAACATAATTGGTTATAATTTTAGAATGGGTGAGATAGAGGCAGCTATTGGAATTGAACAATTAAAAAAATTAGAGGGCTTAGTTTTAAATAGAGTTCAAATAGCTAATAGGCTAACAAAAGCCTTAGTTAAATTAAAAGGCATTCAACCTCCGTTGATAAAAAAAGATTTTACTCATTCATTTTATGTATATGGAATTACGTACAACGAAGATAGCAATAACTGTTCAAGAAAAAATATTTTTGAAGCCCTAAAGGCTGAGGGCATTCCCATAGTTGATAGTTATGCAAATCTGCATTTATTGCCAATGTATCAAAAGAAGATAGCGTATGGAAAAAAAGGATTTCCATGGAGTTCTGATATATACAAAGGAAATGTTTCATATCAAAAAGGAATTTGTCCCATAGCAGAAAATTTAAATGATAAAACTTTTTTAAAAATTCCATTATGTGACTATGAATTATCAGAAAATGTTGTTAGTCAAATAATTTTTGGTTTTGAGAAGGTATGGAAAAATATTGAAAAACTAAGATCATTAGATACAAACTTGTGAGTATTAATAATGAATATGACATAACTATTGCAGTTATGAACTATAACAGAGTAGATTTTCTCGATAGATCAATCAGGTCTTGCTTAGAGCAAGTAACCTCATTGCTTCACCAAAAAATTGAAATAATAGTTATAGATGATTGCTCAACGGATAAATCAATAAGTTTTTTAAAAAACTATAAAAATCAAATAAGAGTTTTTAAAAACAAGATTAATATGGGTGTGGGCTATAGCTCAAATTTAGCAGTAAAAAAAGCACGAGGAAGATTTTTTATTCGAGTTGATTCAGACGATTACCTTGGAAGACTTGCAACTGAAATTATGTCAAATATTTTAATTGAAAATAAAGAATACAGTTACGTATATTGTGATCATATAAGGATTGATAAAAATGGATTTAAAGAAAATAAAATAAAATTAAATAATGAGGAAGCAATTAGAAATCATGGTGCTGGTATTATGTTTAGGACGGATGTAATTAAAAAAGTAGGAAACTATGATAAGAGCTTAAGAGAGGGTGAGGACTATGATTTGATTACTAAGATAAATAAAAGTAATTATAAATCTTTTTATCTTCCTATACCTCTATACAGGTATTATATACATGATAATAATATATCTAAACTAGGAAACAGGCAACATTATATAAATAAGATAAAACAAAAAAAAGAGTATAAATAATGGATTATTTCAAAATAGGTAAAGTTAGTTTTAATGAAAATAGTTGTGTAATTATTGCAGAAGCTGGTGTTAATCATAACTGTAAAATAACAATGGCTGAAAAACTAATCAAAGAGGCAAAAAATTCTGGTGCAGATATAATCAAATTTCAAACCTATAAAGCAGATAAATTAGCAGTAAAAAAATCACCTCGATTTTGGAAATGGGATGGAGAAAAAAATCCTGATGGCACTCAGCATGATTCTTATAGCACTTTAGATAAATTTAACTTTGAAGATTATAAGAAATTAAAAAAACTTTGTGATAAGTATAAGATTGAATTTATGTCCACTCCTTTTGATAATGAGTCAGTCGATATGCTATTAAAAGTAGGCGTCAAAGGATTTAAAATTGCATCTTGTGATATAACAAATTTTCCATTATTAAAAAAAGTTGCTAAAACAAAGCTGCCAATACTTTTGTCAACTGGTGCATCCAATATGGAAGAAGTTTCAGAAGCTGTAAAATATTTAGAAAGCTTAGGTAATAAAAAAATATGTATTATGCATTGTACACTTTGCTATCCAACACTATCAAAAGATGCAAATTTAAGTGCGCTAAACGAAATAAATAAAAAATTTAAAAAATATATTTTAGGATTAAGTGACCATACATTGGGAGTTGCTATTCCATCAGCATCAGTTCTTTACGGAGTAAGAGTAATCGAAAAACATTTTACATATAATAAAAAATTAAAAAAATCTGCAGATCATGCTATTTCACTAAATTCTAGAGAGATGAAAAAATTAAGAATTGATGTCGATACTCTTATGGAATCGATCGGAATTGGGAAAAAAATAGTTTTAGACTGTGAAAAAAAGACAAGAAAATATGCAAGAAGAAGCTTAGTGGCAAACACTAATTTAAAAAAAGGATATGTAATTAAAGAAAATGATCTGATTCCAAAAAGACCTGGTACTGGGGTTTCACCGAATATGATAAACAAATTTATTGGAAAAAAAATTAAGAGAAATTTATTGGCTGATGAGTTTATAAATTTAAAAGATATTTAATAAATTCATATTTATAAAATATTAAATAATTTTTATATATTGCTGAAAATTTTTTGATAAATTTGGTAAACTTAAAAAAATTTGAGAATTTGATGTCACAAAAAGAGATACAATCATATTTAGAGCGTTTATTTCCATTAAATAGAAGTTTGACTGGAAATGGAAACAGGGCATCTTTCAATATAGTAAAAGAAATTATACCATTAAAAATCAAAGAAATACCCACAAATACAAAAGTATATGATTGGAAGATACCAAAAGAATGGAATATAAAAGATGCTTATATATTAGATAAAAATGGAAAAAAACTTATATCGTTTAAAGACAATAATTTGCATGTCATGGGCTATAGTCAGCCAATCAACAAAATATTAAAATGGGAAAGTTTGAAGAAAAAATTAATTTATCTAAAAGAAAATAAAAATGCAATACCATATAGAACATCTTACTATGATAAAGATTGGTCTTTTTGTGTAAGCAAATTACAATATGAAAAAATTCAAAAGTCTCAGGGTCCTTTCAAAGTTTTAATTGATAGCCAATTAACCAATGGATCTCTAACGTATGCTGATTATATAGTTAAAGGGAAATCAAAAAAAGAAATTTTAATTTCTACATATATATGTCATCCATCTATGGCCAACGATTGTCTGAGTGGTTTTTTATTAACAGCATTCCTTGCTAAAGAAATATCAAAGAAGAAACCTAAATGGACATATAGATTTGTGTTTATACCTGAAACAATTGGCGCTATTGCTTACTGCAAATTAAATGAAAAAAAAATTAAGAATATTGACTCTGGACTAGTTATTACAACAGTTGGTGGAAAAGGTAAATTTGGCTATAAGCAATCTTGGAACAGCGGTCATCAAATAAATAAAGATATAGAATCAATATTTAAAACTGAAAAGATAAAATATAAAACTTACCCTTTCAGTATCAGAGGAAGTGACGAAAGGCAATACTCTTCCCAAGCCTTTAAGATTAATACTGCTACAATTACTAAAGATAAATATTTTGAATATAAGCAATATCATAACTCATTTGATAATCTATCTTTTACAAACGGAGATAATATCAATCAATCCTTAAAATTATATTTAAAACTTATTAGTAAAATTGAAAAATGGGAAATTTTTGAAAATAAAATGAAAACATGTGAATACATGCTTTCCAAACGTGATTTGTATTCTAAAGTTGGCGGTGCGTATAAAAATTCTAAAAAAAACTTAACTCATTCAGATATGATCCAATGGATTCTTTATTTAAGTAATGGAAAAAGAACTATTGAAGAAATATCCATTAAATTAAAAGAGAGTCAAAAAAAAGTCAAAGAGATTAGCTTATTTTTGACTAAAGAAAAATTACTAAACGAATTATAATTATGAAAATTTTATTAATTTCTGGAACACACTCTAGACATCTTTACCTCCATAAGAAAATAATTGATTTAGGCTTGGAATGTAAAGCTATAATAATGCAGAGAGAAAGTGTAATGCAATCTGTTAATACAGACAATGATGAGCTAGAAAATAAAGATAAAGAAAACTTAAAATTTCATTTTAATGAGAGATTTAAAATTGAAACTAAAGTATTTGGTGAACTTGATGCAAAAAAAATTTTTTCAAATGTACCAAATTTATTTTGTGAAAAAAAAGATTTAAATAGTAAAAAAATTTTAGATTATATATCTTCATTTAATGCAGATATTTGTATTGTTTTTGGATCTGGTTTATTAAGTGATAAAACTTTGAAAAAACTTCCAAAAGATACAATTAATGTACATTTAGGCTTATCTCCTTTTTATAGAGGATCCGCGACACTTTTTTGGCCATTTTATAATCTTGAACCTCAATTTGTTGGAGCAACATTTCACAAAGTCAGCAATGTTACAGATGGAGGTGATATACTGCACCAAACGGTTCCAAAATTAGAATATGGTTATGGAATTCATGATTTGTCAGCAAAAACTGTTGAAGGCGCAGCAGATGATCTATTAAAGTTAATTGAAATTAAAAAGAATAAAAAATGGTTTTATCATAAGCAAAAAACTTCAGGGAGACTTTATTTAACAAAAGATTTTAAACCTGCACACCTAAGAGTTATTTACGACTTATATAATAATTCAATTGTTGATGAATATTTGAATAAAAAATTATCACAACACACACCTAAACTAATTAAGTCTTTTTAAAATGATTTTAATAGGCTCATCAGATCCAGGTGCAATTAAATATTTTTTAGAGATTTATAAAGAATTAAATTCAAAGGTATATTTTACTTATCCCACAACTGCTAAGAAGATCTTAATTAAAAAAGGTATTAAAAATACTAGCAACTGGAAAAATCTAAAAAAAATTGATCTAGTAATAACTGGTGCCTCCACTGGAGAAACTTTAGATAAAGAATTAATTATATGGGCAAAAAGAAAAAAAATAACCTGTATAAGTGTTATTGAACATTGGACCACTTTTAAAGAAAGGTTTAGATATAAAGGTCGCTATTTATTTCCCAATAAGATTTTTGTTAATGATTTATTAGCTAAAAAATTAGCAATTAATTGTGGTATTAATAAAGATATTATAATTTCAATTGGAAATCCAATTCTTGAAAAATTATCTATAAAATATAAAACTAAGAATATGACAAGAAAAATTCCTTATAAAAAAGATAATTATATTTTTTTATCTGAGCCAATTTATGAAAGTGATTTAAAAAAAATAAATAAAAATAAAAGTTTAGAATTTAGAACGGTAGAGCATTTAATTGAACATCTTAAAAAAGATACTGAATTAACAATAAAATTGCATCCTAGAGAAAAAAAGTCTAAGTATAACAAGTATTTAAAGATAAATAAAAATATTAAGATTAAAAGTGAACTAAGTTTAGCCAGTATTGCAAATAATTATCGTTACATTATAGGCATAAAAACTTTTTTATTATTTGAACTATACTTTCTTAGACATGATATATTCAGTATAAATTTAGATGGAAATAATTTTGTAGGTGAATATCTAGGAGTAACAAAAAATATTGTCCATTTAAATGAAATAAAAAATAAAATAAAATTCTATAAAAAAATTCAATTTGAAGAAAAATTTATTGGATCAAAATTTAAGATTATTAAAAAAATTAATCAGCTTAAAAGGAAAAGTATTAAGTGAAAATATCTATATTAACGGTAAATGATCACCCATTCGCAGGATTTATAGTAAGAGAATTAGAGAAAAAATTTAAGATTTTTAGTATTATTTTTGATTCAAAAATGTTTTCACAAAAAGATAAAACTCTTTGGGATGAAAGAACATTGGGTTCAATTGAATATTTTGACATTGAGTCTACAAACTCTATCCCTAAATGTTATGTGTCCAGTCATAATAGTGATGAATTAATAAAATATGTAAAAACAAATAAAATAAATTTACTAATTAATGTTGGTACACCAAGAATATTATCAAAAAAATTAATTGAATCTCTTTCTATAGGTATTCTTAATTGTCATCCAGGAATACTTCCTGATTATCAAGGCTGTAGTTGCGTAGAATGGGCATTGTATAATGAAGATCCAGTTGGTAACACCTGTCACTTAATGACAGAAAAGATTGACAGCGGACCTGTCATAATTTCTGAAATTTTAGACACTAAACATCTCAATAACTATAGTGAAATTAGAACAAAATTATACTTAAATTCTCCAGTACTACTCATTAAATCACTAGAATTAATTAAAGAAAAAAAAATATCTAGCTTTTTAACTTTAAAGGGTGGGAAGTACTATAGTCCAATAAGTAAAAAAAAATATTTAGAGGTTTTAAAAAAAATAAATAATTAATTATTGATATTTATTTAACATAACAAATAACATTTAGGTTGTCTGAATAAGTCAGGTTTAAATTAAAAAAAAATCTAAATAGACCAAATAAGATCTTTAGTAATGAAAAAAATAATTTCTGATGGACAGAAAATAAATAGTAACTTGTATCATGCAGCAATTGAAAGACAGTCTGCTTTTCAAAATGAAGTAAATGAAATTATGAAAGATTATGATTGTTGTATAACTGTATCAACTGCATCATAAGCAGTTAATAGAGGCGATAAAGAAATAGATGACCCTTCTTTGCTGTGGACGATGGCTGGAATACCAGCAATAAATGCGCTATTAGGATATTCACCCAATAATCTACCATTCGGAGTTCAGCTAATAGCTAAAAAATGGGATGATTATGTTTTGTTGAATTTTATTGATTATCTCATGAGCCATGGCTTTCTTAGTCAATTTATACTAGATAAAAAAAAGATATAACTACAACAATGCTAGTATACTACTAATATTAGATAGGGTAATTTTTTTAACTAGTATTAATAATGACTAAATATATGAAACTAGTAAAATTGATGAATTGACACAATCCCCTATAAAGTTTATGTTCCAAAATTCATTTAATCTTATAAATTAATTGATGCAAACTTTATGAGCGCTTGCTGTGAAACACTGTATACATTATCATTTTTGAGAGTATATAGACTTTACCAGAAGTTATAGTGTGTCATCGCAATATGAAGAAAGAAACGAATGGCCAAAAATTGGCTATATATAAGTGCCGCGGGGTGGAGCAGTCTGGTAGCTCGTCAGGCTCATAACCTGAAGGTCGTAGGTTCAAATCCTACCCCCGCAACCAATTTACTAGATAAGACTGTTAGATTATTTCCAATATGAACATCGTGTTAATTTACAAATAAATAAATTAATATATAAATAGGCGTTTAATAAAGTAAAATTACCATAATAATTCTTATTTAATTTCTGTGCCCAAAAAAATAATCGCAATTGTTGAAACAAAGCTGACTATTAACGATATAAATAAATTTGGCTTTGAATTTTATATTTCTAAGGGTGTACCTGTTGAAATTTTTAATATAGCACCAATAACAAGGCCTAATTATTTTACTAAATATACGAGTAAAAAAATTATTTTAGAATCTAATATCAGTTATCAACAATTTTTTTACAAACTTACTGAATTTTCTAATCGACTAGAAGATAATAAAAATTCTAATATTTTTTTATATGCTAATAATGAAAACATTTTAAATATTTTAAATAAAAAGAATATCAAATATTATCATGTTCAATCAGGATCTCTACCAGTTCCAACATTAAAATTATCTGAGAAAATTTTTTATTCTATTACTTATCCAAGATCAGCTTTTAAAAAAATTAAAAATAAAATAAATAATTTAAAAAAACAAAATAAATTAATACCGTATCTATCTTTCAGTTCAAATATAATCAAAAACAAAAAAAGTGTATTATCAATACCATCATATGATTGCGACAGTTTAATAAATTGGAAGAAAAAAAGTGATCAAAATATCAAATCTAAAATTACTAAAGAATATGCTTTATATATTGAGACGCCATGTAGTCATCCTGATGGTATATATGCAGAAGATCGATTCCCACCTGAAGTGCCATGTAGCCACGAAGATTACTATAAACCAATAAATAGTTTCTTTAAAATAATAAATAAGGATATGAACCTAGATATAAAAATTCTTAGACACCCAAGGTCAACTCAAGACGATATAGATGCAATTAAATATGGAACTGAAATACACAATAATAAAATAGAATATTTTAAAAATGCAAAAATTGTTCTAAGTTTTGGTTCTGGGGCAATTTCATTCGCAGCAAACTTTTATAAACCAATAGTGTTTATGACTCATAGTAAATTAACTTTTCATAATAGACGTAATATAAAATACTTAGCTTCATATTTTAAAAAAAAACCAATCAATTTAGATAAATTTAATTTAAAAAAAACTGAAACTTTTTATAATATTAGCAAGAAAGACTATGATAAATTTAAAATTAACTATTTTGGTAATGCAGATAGTCTTTCAAGTCATGAAATAATTTATAATAAATTATATAATCAACCGTAATTAGATTAATCAATATTAAATGAATAAAAATAATTTAAAGATACAGCGATCTCAAACTAATATTTTAAATGATTTAGCTAAATTATGCCATACTGTTTCCGCCTATAAAGATAAAACATTAGTAAAAAGTTATAGTGCAGACTGGAGAGGGAGATTAAATAATATAGCTTTATGTATTTTATTTCCATCATCAGCTTTGGAAATTTCAAAAGTAGTTAAATATTGTAATAAAAATAATATTAATATTATTCCTCAAGGTGGTAATACTGGATTAGTATATGCTACTTCGCCAAGTAATAATTATAAAGATATTATAATTAATTTAAAAAATTTGAATAAAATTTTAAGGATAGATAAAGTTAATAAATTTATAGAAGTTGAATCTGGTGTAATCATAGATGCATTAACAGATTATGTTCGTGATCGTAATTATTTGTTTCCACTGCTAATGGCTTCAACTGGATCTAGTCAAATAGGTGGATCAATTGCTACAAATGCAGGTGGAATGAATGTCATTAAATATGGTTCAACAAGACAAAATGTCTTATCTTTAGAAGTAGTTCTGGCTAATGGAAAAATTATTAATGTTGGTTCTAATGTTATAAAAGATAATAGTGGATATAGTCTTAAAGATCTCTTTTGTGGGAGTGAGGGAACACTTGGTATTATTACAAAGGCTACAATGAAAATTTACCCTTTGCCAACTAGTGATCTTACTTGTTTTATATCTGTAAATAACATTGAAAATGTTGTTAATCTTTACAATAAAATTGAGAATGTATTTAAAGAAAATATTGATAGATGTGAATTAATCCCAGATATTGCCTTCGACTTATGCAAGAAACATAATTTTATAGAAAATCATTTCTTTGAAATAAAACAAAACTTTTATATTTTAATCAAATTTTCTTCATTTGAAAAATATAACGACTTTAAAGATAGAATTCAGAATTATTTGTTGAAATTAAGTAAATTATATGAGGATATTCTATTTCCTCAAAATCTTGAACAAACGTCAAAATTTTGGAAATTTAGAGAAAATATTACTGAAGCTCAAAAATTAGATGGTAAGATTATACCCTTTGATATCTCTATTCCATTAGATAGTTTAGATAATTTTTTTAAAGAATCTTATAAGCAAATTAATAAAATCTTACCAAATATTAAATTTTGCTCATTTGGACATATTGGAGATTCTAATATACATTATAATTTAATTGAACCGGAGCATTGTGAGAAAAACTTCTATATGTTTGAAAAAACTATATCTAATACTATTTATAATTTAGTTCACAAATATTCTGGGTCTATTAGTGCAGAACATGGAATTGGAGTTCTTAAGAAAGAAGAGTTATCAAAGTATAAATCTAAGGCTGAGCTTGAATTAATGATAAAAATAAAACGAGCATTCGATACTGAAAACATACTTAATAGAGGAAAATTATTTGATGTGTAAAAAGTTATTTTTTTGCTATTAATCTAATTTCACCTTCGCCATAGAGTTTCTTTAAACTAGGGTCATTAAATATTTTTTCATTTAAATCTTTAGAGATACCCCTCTGCAAATAAATTATTTTTTTAAACTTACATTTTTTTAAAAAATTATTTATTTTTTCTTTTGTAAAATATACTCTATCAATAAAAAAAAGATCAATTAGGAAAAATATTTTATTAGCTTCCCAATCTCTCAGAGCTAATGCTTTTTCAAAATCAATTGCATCTTTGCTTTTAAGTTTTTTTCTAATTTTATCGCAGTACTTCCAATGATTGCCTTTGCCAAAAAGTGATAGCCAAAGCCAGCCATTTGGTTTTAGAACTCTCATATATTCCCTAATCGCACTTTTCCATTTTTTATTATGACTAATTGAGCCATTACAAAATATAAAGTCAAATTCATTATCTTTAAATGGAAGTTTTTGAAGATTAGAGGTAACATATTTTATATCTTTATGCCACTTACCGCTTATATTAAAAATATCGGTAGCGATAACTTCTTTCGCACCCATTTTTTTCAATGCAACAGTATATCTTCCAGGACCACAGCCAATATCTAAAATTTTTTTATCCTTGATTAGATTTATATCTAGCTTATTAATTTTCCATCTTTTTTCTAATAATTTTACAGCTTCATCCGTATCCTTTTTTGAAAATCTTTTGAATATACTTTTAAAACCTTCTCTCATTTATCAAATTATTTTATTTAAAGTAATATTTTTCATTAAAAAATTTTTAACTTCCAAGACTGATTTTGATCTTAATTCAATATATGAATCTTTATTAAATGGAGCGTAGTGAGGTGTAATTATAACCTTATCTTTTATCCATACTTCTTTTTTCTGCCAAGCTTTGAATAGTTCATTGTTTTTTTCTGGTGGTTCAGTTTCAAATACATCCGTTCCAAAGCCATCAATGTGATTTTTTTTAATAGCTGTATAGATATCTTTAGTATTAACTATACCACCTCTTGAAGTATTTATTATTACACTTCCTTTCTTTAGTTTTTTTAAGAATTTAGCATCAACTAGTTGATTGGTTTCTTTATTTAATGGTGTATGAATTGATAATGCGTCTAGATTTGATAAAAAATTATCTAAATCGTGAGATCTCTTTACATTATGAGATTTTTCTATGCCTATAGGCAAATAGGGATCATAAAATATAACATCCATTCCAAATGACTTGGCTCTTAAAGCGGTAGCAGAACCAATCCTACCAAATCCTAATATACCCAACTTAAGTCCTTTATTCCTTTTAATTTTATTCAAGTTTCCCCAAGACCAAATATCATTATCTCTTAAATTTTCAGTATATTGAGCAATTTTTTTATTAAGATAAAGTAGCAATGTCATTGCATGATCTGCAACATCGTTAACACCATAGTCAGGTATATTGCAGATAGTGATACCCATTTTTTTAGCATATTTAAGGTCAACATTATCAAAACCAACACCTACTCTAACTATAATCTTGCAATTTGGAAGTAGAGATAATATTTCTTTGCTATAATTAACTTCATGCCATGCAAGTATGCCATCGACTTTGTTTAATATTGTTCTTTTAACATTCAAAAGATCTTTAGTTTGAAGTGCTTTAATATTAAAATTATTACCAAATAGTTTTTTTTCTAAAACTGCATCTTTTTCACTTAATCTATCAATTAAAATATTGAATTTTTTTTTCATTATCATTTAATTTGTGATATGTATGTTGCAAGATCTAATACTCTTGAGCTATAACCCCACTCATTATCATACCATAAAATAAATTGGATTTGATTTTTATTTATCTTAATATAGTTTACATCAATAACTGAACTAGCTTGTTCTTTCTCATAATCTTTTGATGTCAAATGTTCAAAGTTTAATTTAATTATTTTATTTTTAGATAAATTTTCTAATTCATTCAAAAAAGAATCTTTTTTGATTATTTTTGAAGTGTTTAAAAAAATTGATGCCGATGCTACAGTTGCAGTTGGAATTCTATAAGAGAATGACATTATTTTACCATGAATATTTTTTAACACCTTCTCAGTTGCAGATATTGCTGTTGTTTCTTTTGGTATTATTGATCCAACACTTGATCTTCCCAAAGCAAAATTACCAACTAAATGTGAATTGTTTTCCATAGAAGGAGTATACTTGTTTGGGTCTGGACTTATTCCTTTGGCTGCACCATCTAAGAGATTCTGATAACTAAGCCAAGGGTGAAGAGTTACAGCACTACCTGATATTATTCCGTAGTTTGTATCAATCAAATTCAGAAAATGTGCAATTGCATTTGCATCACATATACTAGAAGAAAATATTTTGCTACTTTTATCTATCTGAGTCTCATTTATTCCATATATAATTTCTTCATCAACTAGATTAGAGGACATTGTAAAAATATATTTTTTTATCTTTCCAGAATTAACTAACTCTTTAGCTAAATTGATATTTTTTGAGTCACCACTAGAATCTATTAACACATCAATTTTGTCAGCAAAAGGTATCTCTCTAATATCTTGAAATGAACTATACAAACTTTTATTACCATCAATATTCAAATAATTTTCTTCAATTAAAACTGATCCACTGTATCTTCCATAGGTACTATCATATTTAAACAAATAAGCCATATTTTGGACTGATGGAACTATGTCGTTAATGTTTACTATGTCAAAAGAAGAATTTTCAGCATTCACACGCGCTATTACTCTTCCAATTCTTCCAAAGCCGTTGATTGCAATTTTCATAAATGTATCATAAGAGTTTTTTTTATAGCTACAATAGTTCTTTTAGCATGAAGCATAGTGGCTTGATTTCCCATATGTCCAATTCTAATAAGTTGTTTATTAACATAACCCAAATCTCCAGAGAGTGTAATTGAATAATTTTTTTTAATATCTTTAATAAATTTATTTGCGTCTATTTTATCAGGCAACAAAAAAGTACTTAGTGTATTCGCAGCAAAATGCTCTTCTTTGATAAAAAGTTCAAGACCAAGATTACTAATGGAGTTTCTTATAATTTTCTTTATCTCAATGTGCCTTTTAAATACATTATTTAAACCTTCATTTAGAATATTATCTATTGATACATTTAAAGCTAAATAGATAGACACTGGCGCTGTAGTGGGGCCATGTGGATGCCATCCTTTCCACTTTTTTTGATATTCAATTAGATTGTTTATACTTAGTGACCATCCAAATTGATTTTTAATATTCTTATCTTTTATAATTTTAAGGGCTCTAGAGCTTACACTCATTATTCCTAGTCCTGCAGGTGCCGCTAGACATTTTTGGCTTGATGTTATCATAAAATCTATATTCCATGCGTCAGTTTTGACTTCAGTACCACCAAGACCAGCAATGCTATCTACAAAAATTAAGCTATTATTCTCATTTGATATTTTAGAAATTTCTTTAATTGGATTTGATAAACCAGTGGATGTTTCAACATGGACAACCAATACCAACTTTATATTTTTATTAGCTTTAAGTTTTTTTTCAACTTCAGCTGGAACAATAGGCTTATTAAATTCATTCTTGATGAGATTTATTTTTAGTTTCCAAGACTTACAAATTTCATACAGCCGCTCACCCCAAAAACCATTATGACATATTAGAACCTCATCTTTCGCATTTAAAGTAGATGATATGGCACTTTCCATTGCAAGTGTTCCAGACCCCGCAAATATAAATATTTCATTTTTTGTTTTATAGATTTTTTTAAGTTGTTTTTTAGAATTACGGTATGTTTTTAACCAATCATCTCCATAATGGGGGACTATTTGCTTATTTAGTTTATTAAGAACATTCGTAGAGAGCTCTGTAGGACCGGGAACCATATTTACATTCTTAGGCAATATATCCACCGTCAACTGAAATTATATTACCAGTCATCCAATTGGTTTTATCATTAAGTAAAAAAGATATCATATGAGAGATATCATCAGGTTTTCCAAGTTTATTTAGCTTATGTAATGCTAATAAGCTTTTATATTCCTTACTACTTAATTTATTTAAATAGGGTTTAGTTAATTCAGTTTCTATATATGCAGGGCAAATACAAAAAGAACGAATATTATTTTTTGCATAGTCTGCCGCAATAGATTTAGTTAAGCTAATTAGCGCACCTTTCGTTGTTGCGTAAGAAGCTCTTTTTTCCATTGAAACAAGTCCAGCGATTGAAGATATCATTACAACTATTCCTTTGCTTTTAGTCTTAAGCATTTGATCAATTGTGTATTTAGTGCAGTAAAAAGTTCCATTAATATTTGTTTCAATGGTATTTTGCCAATCTTGTATGCTTGTTTTATTAAGTATATTCCTTGAAGGATTAATACCTGCATTATTAATCAATGCATATATGTCTCCAATTTTTGAAATTTTATTCCTAAATAAATTTTTTACTTCTTCAGAGTTGGCAATATTACAATCAAAGTGATAAAAATTTTTTTTAAATTTAGATTTTATATCTTTTATTTTTTTAGTATTAGTATTTCTAGCAATACAAATAACTTTAAATTTTTCAGATAAAAGCTTAGTTACTATATTAAAACCTATACCTCTAGAGCCCCCAGTAACAATTACTATTTTATTATTTTTCATATATTGTCTAAAAATTTTATCATCTCATCCTTCTTTACATAATAGAAAGGTAATTTATTTTTAATTACTGGAAAACCAATATCTCTTATTAGAATTAATCCAATGTTATCATCATAAGATTTTTTATCCTTCAACATAATATTTACCCATTTAATTTTATTAAACTTAATTTTTGTTGAAGTTTTAAGATCTAAATAATTCATCATCTTAAATATATAATCAAATAACTCTTGCGATATAAGTTTTTTTTCTAGAGAAAAACGTAATGATATGATGGTCCCAATTGAAATTGCATCACCATGTTTAATTTTATAATCTGTCATTTTTTCTATAGCATGTCCAAACGTATGACCAAGGTTGCTAGCCAGTGGATTAAATTTTCTTATTTCAAATCTTTTATCAATTGCTAGTTTTAATATTTTTTTTAATAGTGCATTTGAGTTATTAGCTTTGTACTTAATCATTAATTGAACTAATTGATTAGAGCTTAATAATCCATATTTAAATATTTCAGAAAAACCTTGTCTAAAAGATACGTTATTTGATGTTTCTAGAAAACTGATATTGTTATAGACAACTTTTGGTAAATAAAAAGTTCCAATAAGATTTTTTCCACTATTTGTATTTAAACATGTTTTACCAGCGGTAGAGGCATCAGCCATTCCAATTAGATTTGTTGGAACTAGCATTAGATTAATTTTTCTCATATAAGTTGATGCGACAAAACCAGAAATATCTAAAACAACACCTCCTCCCATGCCAATAATTAAATCTTTTTTACTGCAGTTATAAGATGATAAAAAATTTATATAACTAGGGTAGTTTATAATATTTTTAGCTTTTTCATTAGAAACAATTTTTTTAATATGAATCTTTTGATTTATTTTATTAAGCAAGTCTATAAATTTTTTATGTTTGCTATATACATTATTGTCAATAAAAATAAAAATTTTAGAGTGTTTTGTTAAAAAATTTTTATCAAAATTTTTAAAATTTTTGCAGTCATCAATTATAAATTTAGTTTTTTCATATGTATATAAATCCTTATGAAAAATGGTAGCCATTATGATGTTTTAAGTTTAATAATAGAGTTTGGATGATAACTTTTATCAAGAAAAAGTCTACTAGAAGTTTCAAGACTTAAGAGTATAAGTAATGTCCTAAGGTTAGAATTATCTCCACCTATTTGTCTTTTAATAATATGTTCTATATATTTTTTATTTAAAATTGAATTCGATAATATTGAATTCTTATTTATTAGAGTATTTTTTATATATTTTTGATATTCTTTATATTTACAAATCCATTCAAAAAAGTTCGCATCATAGGTGTTAGAAGAATAATAATTTTTAAAGCCAGAATTAAACCACTCTTGATTTTTAGATGCCTCTAAGTATTTCATATTTTTTTTTAGAATCATATTTAGGGGAGGCTCAGTCCAGGCTGGAGACCTTATTGTGTCATAGTCGAAACTTGCTGAACCTTCATCAAGTTTTTTTAGAAGTTTAATTCTAAATAAATCATTTCTTCTTAGTTCAGTTGGAATTTCAGATAATTTGTTTAAAAAATTTTTATCATAAAAAGGAATCAAAACTTTATTTTGTGCTAGCATCAACACTAAAGCATTGTTGTACCATCTTTTTCCACGAGACTCAAAAAAGAAGCTACTATTTATATCAGCTATATTATCACCCTTTATTGAATAAAGTAATTTTTTCATATTTTCGTATGTATAATCATAATATTCATCGGCAATTTTTTTATTTTTAAATATATTTCCAAATTTCTCCCTTGTAAACTTAAAGACATGTCCATTTAAATAAGTGTTTAATAGTTGTTTCTTAGTTTTAAACTTATAAAATTCTTCAAGCATCCAAGCATTACCTGCGGTGCAATCTAGAGCCGACCCAACTGTTAGAGCTTCAAGCCCACTTTTCTGCAATGAGCCAAATACATGAATCTGAGGATTTGTAGTTATAGGAGTTTCGCCTCCAGTATAAAATGCTGAATCATTTTTTGTCTTAATATGCAATAAGTCTGGCAATTCATAATTGATATGTTTTGTTTTAAAATATTTTGATAATTTTTTAGATATCTTGCTCTCAATGAAATTTGATTTTCCATATATGAAAGTTGTAACATTGATATTCGATGCGTTTTTTATTCCAGCTAAAAGTACTCTTGAATCTATACCTCCACTTAAACCTAAGCCAATATTATTCATTTCATTTATTCTGGTTGAGATTGCATGTTTTAATTTTTGAGATACACCATTAAGGTGTTTTTCTAATGATTTATATTTTGGATTATATGTAAAAATATCTCCTTTTATTTCAATAATTTTATTAGCATAGATTTGTAATATTGAGCCTCTGTCCAATTTTTTTATACCACTTATCCTACTACTGTCGTCAAAACCTTGACCTCCAGTCATAATAGTTGATGCAAAATTGTGATAGTCTAGTTTTATTGGATCGTCTGAATTATCAATAATTGAGTTGATGTCATATGAAAATCTTAATATCTTATTCTCTAGTGAGTAAAAAATTGGTATAAATGAATTTTGATCACAACCAATGGTTACCTTATCTTTTTGTATAATTATAAATATGTATGATCCATTAAGTCTTGCAAATTTTTTTATTTGATTCTTTTTGTTAAAATTATATAGAAGTTTAGATTTATTTCTTACTTCACCTAAATATTTTCCATCATATATCTCACCAAGGCATAGATAATAATTTTCACCATCTATATATACTTCTTCTTTTAAATTATTTTGAACATATTCTATTAAAAATTTTTTTTTAATAATTTTACTACAAATCAAACCTAAATTTTTATTAAAGTAAGATTTTTTTAAATTAATAATTTTATCTGATTTATTGAAATTATATATTCCTGAAGCACCAATCATGCTAAATAAGCTCCTAATTTAAATACTAAGTATTAAAAAAATCAAATAGTGTCCTTTAACACGTATTGTTCGTTTCTAATTTCAAAAATATTTTTATTTCTATGTGACTCACAAACACTCCAGAACTCCTGTTCTGTCATATCAAAATATGTTAAGTATGATTGTAGGTATTGATTTGGAAAAATATGGTCATACTCTTTAATTATTTTTTTAGCTTCTTCAGTTGAAATTTTGCCCATTTTAATATCAATACTTGCATCTGCCGTAGCTCTTCCAAAGCCAAATTTTAAATATGCAAGGTACATATGTAAAAAATACATGATATGATCTAGATGGGAAAAACTACTATTAGGACCAGACGTATTCTCATTTGATCTCAAGAGACCACATTTTTCTTCTGCTAATTTTAAGTGCATATCTTCATCCCATTTTTCAAAGTATGACCAATGTGCTGGAAATATATTTATTCTTTCTAATTCATCTTTACTAGGTAATGTTAAAAATTCTAGATCAGATTTTGAATGTTTCCCATCTATTAATTCATGAAGATCTATTCCACTATAATAAAATTTGAAGATATGGTCTAAATTAAAATTTGGTTTTTTTTCCAATTCAGTAGCTCCTCCATATTCTGACTCTGCTTCCTCACCATACATTATAAATGGAATATTCATTTTTGTAGAAATTTTAAGTGGAACAGAAAATATAGAGTATAGCCAATCAAGCTGTGGCTGACCGTATTTAATAAATGCATTTTTAGCAATTTGTTTACTAATTAATAAATTTGGAGTGATTTGTAATATATTAAATCCACTAGCTGAAAAATTACTAAGATTTTTACTTCCTATTTCTGTCGGCAATGGAGGAACTGCACACACACATAGTGGATTCATTTTAAACTCATTCTTAAGCATCCAAGCCACATAAGAACTATCTTTTCCACCACCACCTGGCACTAAGACATCAAAATCACCATTGTTTTTTCTATATTTATCACATATTTTGTGAAGCTCTAATTTTCTTGATTCCCAGTCTATAACTGATTTTTTTTTATTAGCAAAATTACAAGCAGAACAAATTTGGTTTTCATCGAAAGTTATTCTTGGTCTCGTTGAAGGTGTAAGACAACTAATGCACCTAAAAAAAGTATTATCGTTCATAAATATTAATTATAAGAGTTGGTATTTGCAGAATGTATTAGCTATGGAATAATGTGTCAAGTAAACAAAAAACGATAGAATCTATATTATATTTTAGTATTTATTATTTACTAGATATAAATGTAATTTTGTTTAAGTTAATAAGTAACTCAATTTTTTAAACATGGAAATAACTGAAAAAAGAAAAAACTATTTCTTTAAAGTATTTGCTCTTGTAGTCGGCAGTAAATTAAGACTTGCTGTAATGCCTGTCTACTTTATATTTTCTTCTATTTTAGATTTAATTAGTGTTGGATTAATAGGCTCTTATATTGGTTTTATAATTAACAAAAACTTCCTAGAGAGTGAAAACTTTTATCTTTTTCTTGATCTATGGTCTTCTTTTATAAATGTAAATAATTATATTATTTCAATTGGTATATTGTTGGTTCTTATTTTTACAATTAAGTCAATTTTATCTATATTTATACATAGGCAAATAATTAAATTTTCGCATGAAACCCAAGCCAATCTAAGACATTCATTAATGAGTTCTTATAGAAGTATGAACTATTCAGATTATTTAAAAAGAGATTCTTCCGAATATATTAATGCAGTAGGAACATTAGTAAAAAACTTTGGTGGAGGCTTAACGGCATGTATACAATGTTTTGGCGACATAATAATAACAATAGTCTTAGTTGGATTATTAATTGTAATCAGTGGAATGCACCTTTTTTTTCTTGCCTGCACCTTGGTCATTATTATATTTTTTTATAAAGTATTTTTCTTAAATGATTTAGATCAATACGGTAAAAAATTAAATGAGTCTTATAGTCAAATGTACCAGAGTATTAGTGAATATTTTTTTGGATTTAAAGAATTAAAAATTCTAAATTCATTCGGTAGCTTTGAAAAAAAGATTATTAATAGTACTAAGCAGATTGCGGTAAGTGATATAAGACAATCTTTTATTACTACAATACCAAGATTTTTACTTGAATTAATTCTTATCATTTTTATTACATCAATTATTTCTTTTGCAGTTTTAAATGAGCAAAATATTGAATTGCTTCTTCCTACTATAAGTATTTTTGCGGCTGCTTCGCTTAGACTTGTACCTATAGCATATCAATTTACAAGATATATTGGAGCATTTAAATATTCTGAAGATTCAGTTAATCGGCTCTATAAAGATTTAGAAAAAAATAATTATTACAAAGTTGAAAATCATACTAATGTTGAGCAATATAATAATGACTTTAATGAACTTGATCTAGTAAATGTAAATTTTACTTATGGTAAGCAAAAGATTTATATGCTTAAAAATATAAATCTTAAAATAACAAATGGTAAGGCTATTGCTATTAGTGGTCCATCTGGCTCTGGTAAAACAACAATTTTAAATTTAATACTTGGTCTTATAAGCCCCATAGATGGACAAATTTTTTATAACAAAAAAGATTTAAACTTAAATATAGATAATTGGAGGAATCAAGTTGCGTATATTCCACAAGAAACATTTTTAATAAATGACACTATAAGAGCAAACATAGCACTTGGAATAAATTCAGAAGAAATAGATGATTATAAAATTCAAGAATGTATTGATAAAGTCCACTTAAGAGATTTTGTAAAAAATCTTAAAAATGGAGTAGAAACTAATGTTAGTGAAAGAGGGCTGTCAATATCTGGAGGTCAAAGACAAAGAATTGCCTTTGCAAGAGCTTTCTATTTTAATAGAAACATTCTTATTTTAGATGAGCCAACAAGCTCAATAGACCTAGAAACAGAAAAAGAAATTATAGATTATTTAAGTGAATTAAAAGGTGGCAAAACAATAATTATTATTTCTCATAAACTTGATTCAATAAAATTTTGTGATCATGTATATGAAATAAAAGAAAATACTTTGAAAATAAAAGAAGATTAGTGAAATCTATTATGAATATTTTTTTAGGGAATAAATAATTAAAAGTAAATAAGTAAAGAATAAGATATATTATCTTGAATATGAAAAAAATTTTATTAATAGAAAAATATTCATTATTCATACATTTTTTTACTTTTTTTTTAAATAAAAAAAACACTTATATTTATTATTATCATCCATATCAAGTTGATGCATATAAAGAATTTACTAAAAAAATAAAAAATAAAAAAATTTTTTACATTGATCATAAAACAGAGCAAAATATTACATATAAAGCAAATAAAATAGCATTAGATGTCTTAGAGAATAAAGATTATAATTATATAATTAATTTTTTTGAGAAAATTAATTTATCAAAAGAAATTATTATAGCATATAAAAAATATCTTCTTCAAGTTATTGCCTATGAAGTTCGGCTTGCACTAATTTTAAACTTGCTATCAGATAAATATTCTAAAAGATATAAGATATTGATATTAAGTAATATTAAAAATGGTAATTTTTTTAGAAAAATTTTTAAAAAAAATAAAAAAATACTTTTTATTCCAAAGTTTGATTATAAGAAAATTTTTTCTATGTTTACTTTATTTTTATATTTACCTCATTTTATAATTACAACCATTTTTAATAATGGATTTAGTGTAAAAAAAACAAAACCAAGATATTTTGATTTTGGATTTCATTTTAATAACAATATATATAATAGAAATGAAAATAAATCTAAGAATAGCTTTGTGACTTCTAGAAATGATTTTCATATTAATGAGATATTAAAATACAATTTAGGTAAAGTAATCTATATTCAGTCTAGTTGGAATTTTAGCAGAAATGACCTTAGAAAAAATAAAGATGAAATAAATAGAAGAAAAAATTATCTTGGTTATGAATTCAATGAACCTATAAATCTTGATATTTGTATAAAATTTATTAAATATTATTCTAAATCAATTATATATTTTTTTCCAAACGCCATTATAGGAAAAATTTCTTTTATAGAGATTAAAGCAATAATTCAGATATTAAGAGACTTACTTCTATGTGAAATATTTTGCTCAGGTTATAGAATAAATAACTTTATAAGTAGAGATGACTTCAATCCTATTCATATTTCTAGAACTTTAGTTTTTAATAAGTATGGTTTAAGAAATAATGGCATTGCACACTCTATGTGTTTTGAAACTAATGTTAGTGTGCAAGGCCCATATACTTTTTTTGATACATATTTTACTCAGGGTAAGTTTTATTATGACGATATTTGGAAAAAATATTGGTTTTCAAAGATGCATAAAAATATAGGGCCGCTTTATGGACACCTTGTAACAGAAGCACTTAATAATAAAAAAAATTACGATTCTTTTATTAAAAAATATGGTTCTAGTAAAAAAATATGTTTTCTAATGAATACCTTTGATTCAGTCACATGTCCATTTGACTCAGAGGATGTTAATTTAACTAAAGATAAAAGGAAATTACTTAGACTTATGGAGCTAGATTCTGAGACCTTAATATTTATTGTTCCACGTAATATTAAGCCAATAAGTAAGTTTTTACATTCAATGGATAATTATGAACTATATAAAAAGAGAATAATAGTTGATCCATTGTTCTCAACCTATGAACTAATGGCTTATTGCAATTATTTAATAACAGAAAGCTCAAGTTCATCAATTTTTGAGGGTACATTCAATCCAAATTTATCAATCATTCCAATAAATTTGCGAAGTAAAACTCAAACAGTCTTAGACAGGTATAGGGATATAACAACTTATGAGACCTACGAGGATATTTTTGATGATTTATCTAAAATTTATAAGAATCCTGAGCGTCGACCTATTAATAACAATGAGATAAAAAAAATATTAAGCTAATATACATATATCATTAGTAATGTATTGATGTTTTTAAATTTCAGTTTATAAAATCCCTGTGTATCATAAATTATTAAAATCAAAAATCAAATCTATAGGTGTTTGGGGTACTGGCTATATTGGATTGTCAACTATGGTCTACTTTGCAAGAGAAAATATCAAGACAATTGGTTATGATATAAATGAAAAAAAAGTAAGCGATATTAATAATGGAATACTTCCAATACCAGAACTTGAAAGTTGGTTTGGATTTAAGATTGACAAGTTAGTAAAAGATCAAAATTTGACTGCTACCTCTAATTATAAAGATTTAATTAATGGTAATGTAATTGTACATTTTATTGCTATCCCTACAGAAAAAGATGGGAAGCCATATTTTAAAATTTTAGAAGATGTTCTTATAAAAATTTCAGAAATAAAAAATCATACCCTAGAATATAAACCACTTATTATAATTGAGTCTACATTAACTCCAAAAACTACTGAAAGAATGATAATGCCAATATTTAAAGATCATAATTTAAAAATTGGTTCTGATATTTTATTTGCTGTAGCCCCTAGAAGAGACTGGTTTGTAGAAGGCAATAAATCACTTAGAGAGCTTGATAGAGTTTTTGGAGCTGCAGATGAAAATTCAGCTATCGAAACTAAAAATGTTCTTGAAATAGTCTGTGATAAACTTCATGTGGCTAGCTCATATAGAGTTTCAGAAATGGTTAAAAGTATAGAGAATGCTTATCGACACATGGAAATTACTCTTGCAAATCAGCTTAGTATTGCATATCCAGACGAAAATATGAGAGAAGTTTTAAAATTAGTTGGAACAAAATGGAATATTGGAACTTTTTACCCAGGATTCGGAAGTGGAGGTTATTGCATTCCTCTTTCTAGCCAATATGTACTTCAAGGCATAGAAGATGAAAGTAAGCTCACATTACTGAGAGAAACAATCAAGACAGACAATGAAATAAATATTTTAATTGCAAAATCATTAGTAAAAAAAGGCTACCAAAATATTGGAGTGCTAGGTATATCTTATAAGGGAAATTTAAAAGTAAGCATTTTATCACCAATTATTCCATTTGTTAATGAGCTCAAAAAACATTCTATAAATGTAGAACTCTTCGATCCATATTTTTCTAAAGAAGAAATAAAAGAACTTGTAGGTATAGATACATTTTCTTATCCAAACGAACTCAATAAATTTGACGCTATAGTTGTTTCAGTTGATCATGATGAATTTAAAAACACTGAAAACCTAAGAAAAAATCTGGTAAGTTGTAAATATATTCTTGATAACCTTGGGATATGGGAAAAATTGAATTTATACCAATTAGGTATTGAATATCATGTTTCAGGAGATAAAAACTGGATAAATTAAGGAGCAAATTAATATGAGTAAAAAAGTATTAGTCACTGGTGGCGGTGGGTATATAGGTTCTACACTTGTGCGGCACCTTTTAATTCAGGGTTATCAAGTTAAAGTATTAGATAATTGTTCTATGGGCTCAGATGGAGTCATGAGTTTTTTAGGCTATCCAACTTATTCATTTATCCGAGGAGACATAAGAGATTTAGACATTGTTAATGAATCTATGAAAGATATTGAATTTGTTGTGCATCTTGCTGCAATAGTGGGAGAACCTGCATGTAGAAGATTTAAAGATGATGCTAAAACAATTAATTTAGATGGTACAATGAATATTTTTAATTCAGCTGTGGCAAACAAAGTTAAAAGATTCGTATTTTTCTCTACTTGCAGTAGTTATGGAGTGCAAGATACTAATGTGATGGCGAATGAAGAAACTGAATTAAATCCAGTATCTCTCTATGCTGAAACAAAGATTCAAATGGAAGAGTATATCAAAAAAAATATTCCTGATGATATGTCGTATACAGTTATGCGGCCTTCAACAGTTCATGGGCCATCTCCCAGAATGCGATTTGATCTAATTGTTAATCATTTAGTTAAAGATGCTGTTGTACACAAAAAATTAGAAATATTTGGTGGAAATTTATGGAGACCACTAATGTGGGTTGGTGAAGCAGGAAGAGCGGTAGAAAAAGCTTTAAGTGCGAATAAAGAAATAATACATAATCAAGTTTTTAATTTAGGAAACACTGAAAACAATGTTAAGAAAAAAGAAATAGCTGAGATTATAAAAAGTAAATTCATGCCTGATTTAGATATACAATATCAGAACGAAGACGAAGATCTAAGGAGCTACAGAGTTGATTTCTCAAAAATTGAAAAAAGTCTTGATTTCAAGCTTCAAAAAACATTAGACAAAGCTATAGAAGAACTATTTTATTTGTGTAGCAATAGTCTTATTACAGACTATGAGAGTATTAAGTATAGAAATCATTAATAATATATTATCATAATTGCTATATCTATATGATTCCATTATCAGTGCCCAACTTAAAAGGAAATGAGAGTATCTATTTAAAAAATTGTATTGATACTGAATGGGTTTCTTCAGTGGGAAAATATGTTAATGATTTTGAATTTCAGATAGCAAAATATACAGGAACTAAATATGCCGTTGCTTGTTCAAGTGGAACTGCAGCCTTGCAATTAAGCTTAATTGCTGTGGGTGTTGAACCAGATGATGAAGTTATAGTTCCAACTATGACATTTATTGCCACACCAAACTCAGTATCATACCTAAATGCAAATCCAGTATTTTTGGATTGTGATAAATATTTAAATATTGATATAGAAAAACTAGAAACTTTCTTTAAGGAAGAAACTTACTACAAAGATGGAAGTACATTTAATAAGTTAAGTAATAAAAAAATTTCAGCGATAATTCCAGTTCATGTTTCTGGAAATGCAGTTGATATGGAGTCAATAGTAAGTATCTGTGAGCATAGAAACATTAAGATTGTAGAAGATGCTGCTGAGGCAATGGGCACTAAATACTTAGAAGGTAAATATAAAAATAGGCATGCAGGATCAATAGGATTGGTGGGTTGCTTATCATTTAATGGAAATAAAATAATTACATCTGGTGGTGGAGGAATGGTTATTACTAATGATGAAAGTATAGCAAATAAAGTTAAGTACCTTTCCACACAAGCAAATAATGATTCTCTACAATACGTTCATAATGAAATTGGTTTTAATTATAGATTAACTAATATTCAGGCTGCAGTTGGAGTTGCACAACTCGAAAAGCTTGATGATTTTGTTTTTAAAAAAAATCAAATCAATAATTATTATAAATCAGAATTAAAATCAATTGATGCATTAAAAATAAATCCTTCACCTGAATATTCATCAAATAATCATTGGATGACATCAATATTTCTCAAAAACACATTTGATGAAAAGCTGAGAGATTCTATCATGAACAAGTTGGGAAAAATT
>TARA_B110000858_G_scaffold197894_1_pt1 | contig 35003 bp, 39 predicted proteins | sample TARA_B110000858 | Tara Oceans TARA_B110000858 (sample SAMEA4398247) | marine metagenome | biome: Polar Biome; feature: [SRF] surface water layer (ENVO:00010504); material: water (ENVO:00002006), including particulate matter (ENVO:01000060) such as... | depth 5 m | reverse complement strand
ACAAACGCAGATGTACAAATTAGTATTAAAGATACTGTAGTAAATTCAGATGATGCGACAGTGACATTTACTGATCAAATGATTAAACCAGATCTGATCAGCAATATTGTTGTCACTGTTAATAGTGCATTTGATACAAGCACCGGTCCATTTATGGATATTGACCAAGGTGCGAATGCAAGTCCAATTATTAATACTTCTAATATTTTTGCAAATGCAACAATCACTAGTGGGTTCACAGATATTACAGATAGAGATAACGCAAGTGTAAGATTAAGATTTTATGGTACGGCCGGAACAACAGGTAATGCCACAGTCACAGTTAACTATAAAAAAGCAAATTACAATGTGTTAGAATCAAATGCAACAGCCACAATAGCAACAGCACAAGATTCAACATATATGAGTGGTAATACACATCCATTATACGAATACAAAGATGTTAGATTGGCTTCAAGAAACAACGGAATTGATACAGGAAATGTAGGAACAGATTATTTCAGTACAGTGAGTGACTTTGTTTCAAATGTTTGTGCATCAGTTACTTTTGTAGATGGCGATAAAATTTGGATTGATAATGCTGGAGATAACAACTGGTACTCATTAGTTGCAACAGCAAATGCTACAATTAAGAGCAGTTATGATAATTTAGCTGTTAGCATTAGTGTGCCATCAAGTGTTACTATCGGTGGATTGAACTGGATAATTAACAGTGACAATAACTGGGACCAGTCTAATGCAACTGTATTCAAAGACACATTAAGAACAAATTACTTCAATGATCAAGTTGATACTAGTTTATTTGTAAAATCTAAATTAGTTGATATTGAAAACTATAGTAGACAAACAGAATTTGAAATGTTTGATCCTGTTAAAAATCTAATTCCAGGACAAGCTCAGAGAGAGTTAAGTTATACTACACAAATTGATCCTGCATTATATAATAATCACAGCGACACTAACTTTGTTACAACAAGTCAACCTTGGAGTACAGAACAAGTTGGATCAGCTTGGTGGGATCTATCAACTGTAAGGTATTATGAATATGAAAACTACAACTTATCTTATAGAAAAAATTACTGGGGGAAAATTACACCTGGTTCTGTAGTCGACATATATGAATGGATTGAAAGCACACAATTACCAAGTGCATATGCCGGTGATGGTACTGTTAGAAGTACAACAGATTACTCATCAATTACAATACTAGATAAGCAAGGCTTCAGTTCTACAAAATATTACTACTGGGTTAAAAACAGAACGTCAGCTCCGCAAATACAAGGTAGACGATTGTCAACTACATCTATATCAAGATTAATTAAGAATCCTACAACGTTCGGAATTAATTGGCATTCACCTGTTTCACCGAACAAGATGATAATTGCAAATAGCTCAAACTATATTACTGATGACTCATTATTCTCTTTGAATTATAAAACATTAAACACTGATCAGCAAACACATAAACAATGGATCTTAATTAAAGAAAAAGATCCAGACACATTAGTTGATAAAAGATTATGGAATAAAATGACAGACAGTTTGAGTGGTAAAGACGCCGCAGGATTAACTGTCCCAGATACAGCAACGTTAAGCGGATATTATCAATATGGTAATAAGATAAGACCGAGACAAACTTGGTTTAAAGATATCAAAGAAGCCAGAAGAGTATTTTCTTATAAAACAAATAAAATTTTTGATTCAATAAATTTAGATTTAAATTATCCAGAATGGGAAACAGGATTCTCTACTAATTCTGCAATTTATCAAAAGAAAGACTATTTCGTTTCAGGATATGACAACAGTATAGTAATTGACAGAACTGTCGACAGAGTTACAGATATTGATACTACAGTATTACAAGAAAACGATGTTATCAAGGTTAACCTAGACTTCAATAACAAATGGGGAATTTACGTATACGGAGATAGAACAAAAATATTGGCTGGTACGGCTCCTGTAGCCACAGCAAATACTAGTGATTCGATTGCTTCTGAATCTACAGTTTCATCAGGATCATATCAGTCAGTTGACATACAGTCTTCTGAATCTGATGATAGTGAATCTGAAAGTTCAACTAACCAACTAGTTAGAATTGCTAATGAAACAGCAACAATGAATCTAACTTCAAGCTTCTATACATTAGATGCTGTTGCAGACGATACTAGAGTATTACTGACCCAAATGTACAGTTACTTGTTTACAGGAGATCAGAAGATTAATCTAAATGACTTGCTATTTGCAATGATCAACTTTGTGTTTACTGAACAGTCAGACATAGATTGGGTTATAAAGAGTAGTTATTTTGATGTCGTACAAAAAGAAAATTCATTAAAACAGCAAATTAATTATCAAGCAGATACGTTTACTTTTGTCAAAGAATACATTAACGAAGTTAAACCATATCACGGAAAACTATTAAATTATTTAAGTCAAAAACAAACAAGCATCGAACTTGCGAATGTTGGTACTACTGAAACATTCCAGTTAAAAAATACAATAGCATTTGATAGAATAACTGCAAACATAGAATTATTAGATCCTAGAACAAGCACGACAGCACAACAGCTTACTAGTTTAAAAGGTAAACGTACGACAGCCAATATTGCATTGGACGGCGAAGCTGGTGATTTAAATTACGGATATACAAATAGTGCAGTTGAAAGAATTGCCAAGTACTTCTATGGTGCTCAATTAGATAGTATAACTGTAAGCAATGCTGACCAAGTGACATCATATATGGAACTTGTGAAAACAGCAATAGCTCCTTACAGAGATCTAGAGCTTGAAGGATTAAACTTTGGATTTGACAAAATCGTTAACAGTGAGACAATAACTAATTTAGGTTTAGATATAGACGGTTATGACAGTATTGAAATGGCTTGGGACAATGAAGCTGTACAGCAATGGTATACTGATCAGTTTGCCGGAGCAACAGATTGGAAAACTACTGCAACATATAACACACTTATCAAATCAGATAAAGATGGTAGCACAGCAAATATTAGTATGGTCAAATATGCAGACCTAACACACTTTGATGCGTGGAGTACTAGTAACAGTTATGTTGTCGGCAATCTTGTTACTTACGAAAATCAATTATACAGATGTAATGTAGCACATAACAAAATAGATAGTGGATCGACTCCTTACAAAACATATGCTGGAGACAGCAAAGGTGATGGTGTGGCAGTTGATACTACGATATTGGATTGGTCTAAATGGGACTTGATAAATGACTACGTTTATCTAGCAACAGCAAATCACACAGCAAATACATTTGGTACTGATTATACCTCAGGTAAATGGGAATTAGTAACAACGACATTTGATGGTGCTGGATTTGTAAGACCACAACACAGAGATATACCAGAAGAATTTATTCCAGCGTTGGCTAAAGAAACTTTAAAGTTAACTGTTATAACAAATGAAACAGTTACTCAAGATACAGATACTATTACAGGTGCCACAAGAGCAAACCCAACAGTGATTACGGCAACAGGACACGGACTCAATGATGGAGATAGAATAACAATCTCAAGTGTAGGCGGTATGGTAGAACTTAATAGTACGTTTGTAGTGAACAACAAAACTACAGACACATTTGAAATTAAGCATTCATCAAATGATGGTTCTAGTATCGATGGATCAAACTTCACACCATACACAAGCGGTGGTACAGTCACACACTACAACAGTAGTGGTAATCAATATGCTTATAGAATATTCTATGATGCACAAGGTAAGTCAGAATACAAAAGAATACCAACTGCATTTGAAACAACTCTTACAGCACAAGTTACATCACAGAGCAAACAAATTGAAGTCACAGATGCATCAGTACTATACGGAGAAGTAACCGTTGGGTCAGTAACTGTTCCGGCTGTCACAGTAAGTGACGATAGTCCAGGATATATTTGGATTGGCGATGAAATGATAGAATACAGAGAAGTTAGCGGAAATACGTTAAAGAAGATCAGACGAGGTGTTAAAGATACATCAATAACCAACCACGCAAATGGTAGCAAAGTGAACTCAGCGAGTACACAGCACAATATACCAAATGCAAATGATAGTGCATATTGGTCTGCACAAGACAGCGGTGGAACTGCACTAGCAGTATCTACGCTAGACACGACAGAGCAGGCTGTGTTTATCAGAGAAGGTGGTATTAGTAATTTTAGCATATAAAGAAGGAATAAATATAGTATTAGAGCAATAATTTTATTAATTAAATACTACTTTTATCTTGACAATAAATAGAAGTATAGGGTAATATAGCAATATGACAGAAAACAAAATAGATAAAAAACCAGACGAAACAGGTACTGTGAAAATCCAAGGTCACGTATTGATCACTGACAAAAAAACCGGAGAAGTATTAGTAGATAAGAATAATGCTATTCACTTTGGTAATATGGCATTTTCACTAGCAACTGCACTGAGTCATCATACATTGAACCAATCAGGAATTTACTGGATGGGATTTGGAAATGGTGGATCAGATGTGCTTTCAACTGGTAGTATTAAGTACAAAACTACAAACACAGGAACTACTAAAGACACTTCCTCTGATTTGTATAACAGGACTTATTTTAAGAGTGTAGCTAAACCAAGTACAACAACAGCGAACAGCATTGTTTCTACAGGTGATGCTAACAATAACATACAGATTTTAGAATCAACTGGTGCGTACACAGATCTTAAAGTAACTTGTACTTTAGACTTTGGTGAACCTTCAGGTCAAGATGCCACAGACGTAGCAACTTCAGACACTGATTATGTTTTTGATGAATTAGGTCTATATGCTTATTACCAAGATACAAGTAGTTCAACACTGGATATTACAAATAGCTTACTGCTTTCACACGTGATATTCCACCCTGTACAAAAGAGTACAAACAGACAAATAGAAATAGTGTACACTGTAAGAGTGCAAATGCAATAATGATGGAAAATGACTTACTATACAGTGAATATTACACAAAACACATAAATACGTGAGGAGCATAGAATGAGTTATACAGTAAACAACACACGAGGAACAACCCTTACCAACTTACAGCCTGGTACCACTACCACGGTTGGCGGAGTTACCTTAATTGGTAAAAACTATACAGGTTATGGTGAGATTATAGCAGAAGATTTCGTAAAACTTTTAGAAAATCAAGCAAACAGTACAAACCCGTCAGGATCATTAGAAGGACAACTTTGGTATGATACTGGAGAGAAAGTACTTAAAGTGTATGATGGTACAGCTTGGGATAGAATTTTTACAACAGTTTCAACATCAGCGCCAACAAGTCCTACAGCAGGAACATTATGGTTAGATACTGATGATAAAACATTTAACATTTACGATGGAACGAATTGGCAGGCGGCCCCAGTAGCAACTTCAAGTATGCTATCAGGTGCTAGAATTGTTACAACACAATTAGAGAGTGCTGGTTCTTGGTCAGGTGAACCTGCAACCAGAGTAAATGGTTATTCAGATGGTAGCATAATTAACGTTCAATTAGTGATAGGAAAAGATGCCGCAGGTGCAGAAGAAGTTATCGCAGTATTTTCTCCAGCTTCATTTAACATTGAACCGACTGGAACAGCTACAATTACATACACAGCTAACGCAGTTGACGTATATGGTAATTTTAGTTCAACACACGCAAACGCAGGTGCCCAATCATTAACAGCAGGTCTAAATATGAGAGACACGTTTGTTACAGATGCGGAACAGGCTTCAGCTAACAGTTTAGTAGATTATGCAGATTCAAGTATTACATATAACTCAACAGAAGTTATGATACTTTCAAAAACAACTGCACAATCACATCAAGGTGATTTACTACCTAACACAGACAACTCAATTAACTTAGGTTCGACAACTAAGAAATATGCAACCATTTACGGTGTAGCAACATCGGCTCAATACGCCGACATAGCTGAAAGATTTGAAGCAGACGCTATAATGGAAGCAGGAGATGTTATTGCATTAGGTGGTGCAAAAGAAATTACAAAAACTGCCGAGAGGGCAGATGACAAAGTATTCGGAGTTATTTCAGACAAACCAGCATTTAGAATGAATGATGGTGCGGGTGATGACTCTACTCACCCATTTGTTGCTTTTTCTGGAAGGGTCGGCTGTAAAGTCAAAGGCCCGGTAACAAAAGGTGATCGGTTAGTCAGCAGTAGCATTCCAGGTGTTGCTGTTAAGGCTCAGCCGGAAGACGACTGGAAATCTACCTTTGGTAGAGCTCTAGTAGATAAGACTTCGGAAGAAGTACAAAAAATAACTATTGCAATAGGAGTAAAATAAATATGGCTTATCAACAGGGAGATACTATTACAGCAACGGACTACAACAACTTTGTAGCAAACGTTAATGTTGTAATCGGTACAGGAACTGGTGATCAAGGCTACGGATTAAGCGAACTAGCAACAGTTTCAGTTGGGTCAACAATTACAGCGACACAATGGAACAACTTGTTAACTGGCTTACAGAACGGAGCAAATCATCAGGGTTCATCATTGACAAACGCATCTAACACGGTAACGACAGGTGGAAACATTGTGCCATTATCAAACTTAGATACGGATATAACACTAATTAATACTAACAGACTAACAGCGGCAGGCGGAAATATGTCAACTGGAGTAGCAGGTACAACATCAACAAGAACAAGTTCTTGGTCTGGTCAAGTACAACACGCATACACAGTAACACATACATCAGCTAACGCGGCTAGACACTTTTTCAACTCAGGTGGAAAAATTAAGATGGCTTTTTCAAGATCAGGTGGTTCATCAACGAACCAAAACACATCTTGGACTAACCAACTTTCAGATCTAGGTACAGTAACACTTGCGGCAACCGGAACTACAATTTCTGGAACGTCACAAGGTGGTAACGGTGCTAACGGATCAAGAGGATACCATCAGTTGACAGGTTCTCAAGCAGAAATCTTAAACACAACTTCAAGTTCATCAGACTACACAGCTAATGATTTAGACATCAAAGCAAGTGTATCAGGTGCAGTGATTACAGTTACAATTTCATTTAACGATGATCACGCCGCTGAAACTGGTAACTTTACAGGTGGTGGTTTAGGTACTGCACCAAATGAAGGAACTGCGTGGACAGGTACTGACTCAATAGATGGTACTTTATCTTCAACTATTACATTTGATAAGGCAGATAATGCCTCATTTGTACAAGTTGCAAGTCCGTCTTTTAGTAATACTACTACACTATAATAAGTTAAAATAGTAATTGACTTTTTAAATCCCCTAATGTACAATATACGTACTTAGGGGATTTTTTATGAATAAAAAACAACAAGGAGTCAGTTAATGGATACAAGAATTGAAAAAGCTCTTGAATTCGCCAATTACAGAACTACATTGGCCAATCAAAAACAAAAACTCAAAGAACAATGCGAAGCAAGTTTAAACTTTGCACACAATGGTGGACTATTTGTTATTAATGAAACACTGATAAGTTTTATTGGTAACTTCATTAACCAAGATAAGAAATCTATGGTTGTGTTAGATACAAATAAAACACCCGTTGACATTGAAGATTTAAATGATTTTTACAACAAGATTTGTACTAGATGGTTTGAATCAGTTAACGAGTATCATAGACAAGAACAAGATCTTGCAAATAAACGAAAAGTAAACAAGTTGGTTGAATAATATGGATCGAGGTATATTATTGTTTGGACACAATAATCGTACTATTGACTACGGTCAAATTGCGTTAGCTAACTCGTGTCTAATCAAAAAGAATATGAAAAACAATCACGTGACCCTAGTCACGGATGTCGGTACGGTAGAATGGCTCTATCAAAAACACAGCGAAGAATTCGTAAAAAGTAAAATTGATAATATTATAGTTACTAAAAGAAGAAACACAAATAATGTTAAAAGATATTATGATACCAGTTACAGCAAACAGGTTGAACAGTTTTATAATATCAATAGACACGAAGCATACAACTTATCTCCTTATAAAGAAACTTTACTAATCGACGTTGATTATTTGATTGGTAACAATCTTTTAGATCAATGTTTTGATTTAAATTATGACTTGCAGATTAATGATACTTCTAAAGATTTATTAAACATTAGAAAAGCAAGCCAGTTCGCAAGACTTGATGATAGGTCAATAAACTTTTACTGGGCAACTGTTGTGTTCTTTCGAAAGAATGAATTCACAGAACTATTTTTTGAAACAATAAAACACATATATCTTAATTGGTCATATTACTCAATGTTGTATGATTTTATTTCTCCTAACTATCGTAACGATCACGCATTTAGTATTGCGATGCATATGATTAATGGTATGCAAGAAAACAATTTAGTGAGTAGACTTCCTTTACCTAACCTACAACATATCACAGGACAAGATGATTTTGTTGAATGTGATGGAAACAAATTTAAATTCTTAATAGAAAAGCCAAGCCAAAAAGGAGATTACTTAATGTGTAAAACGGAAAATACAAACGTACACGTTATGAATAAGTTTGCTTTAAACAGATTGGCAGAAACAATAGTTGAGCAAAACAGATGAACAAAGGATATCTAGTAATAGCACAAAACAGTAAACACGACTACGTAAGAATGTCGTACGCATTGGCTCTGAGCATTGCTATTACCCAAAAGAAAGTTAGAAAACTCAGCATAGCTGTTGACAAAGATACAGTTGTGCCTGACAAATATAAAACTGTATTTGATCAAGTTATACAGATTCCATTCGAAGACGATGCAGAATTAAGTGAATGGAAGATAAACAATAAATGGAAATACTACCATATTACTCCATATGATCATACAGTGATATTAGATTGTGATATGTTGTTTACGAGAGATGTTGGACATTGGTGGGATTATTTTTTACAAAGAGACATTACCGCTTGTTGTAACATAAAAACATTTCGTAATGAACTAGCAGACAATAGTTCTTACAGACAGACATTCATACACAACCAACTGCCTGACGTATATACTGCATTCTTTCATTTTAATAAGAATAGTGATGCTGTGTATGAATACTTCAAACTAGTAGAACATATCTTTAGAAACTATGATACATTCAAAGAAGACTTCTTGGTTCCCCCTAGGCAATCTCATTTGAGTGCAGATGTAGTATATGCGTTAGCAGGTAAAATATTAGGAATAGGTGATGATATATGTAATAAAAACTTATCTTACCCTACCTTTGTACATATGAAAACACAAACACAAGGTTTCAATAAACAATACAGCGAAGACTGGACTAAACATATTTCTAGTTATTATTCAAAAGATTGTGAACTAATGATTGGAAATTATAAACAGGACTTACCTTTTCATTATAGAGATAAAAACTTCTTAACTGATGAGATAATAGTTAAATTGGAGAAAAAATTAGGTGTCTAACAACGAAATAAGATATGTATTATTTGATCTAGAATCACGTGATGTGTTAGGCATTGTAAGGAATAAACCAATGCTAGGAGAAACATATTTCGAAGAAACATATAATGAACTAAAAGAATTTATCGAAGGCGATAAGAACAGTGCAAATTACTACGTTGACAACGACAGGGCTCAGAGTAAATATAGTTTAAAGTTAAAGAAGACTAATATAACAGTGCATCTACTAGATGATAGGTTATATAAGATACCTAAAAGCAATAACGGTGAAATTATTCTAACTAACGACAAAACAAAACAGATGCTAACAATACAAATACAAAAAAACTTTAAGGATTATCTAAGAAACAAATATCAGATATCTGAAGATACATCACCTAAAAATATTAATGTCAACGGTGCTAGTCTGTTAGAATTTATATTGTGTTTTGATAATAATCCACATAATTTAATAATGTTTTCAAGGATACCAATATTGCAGTTATTATTAACAGACAAAGTTGAACTTCCTTATCAATCCACACAAATTAATCATTGTATTTTTACTAAAAGAATATATAATGACTACGCATATATAGAGGTAGAAAATGAGTAATAAGATCATCGACGTAACAGATATTGATATTTTTTATATTAGTTTTGACGAACCAAATATGGAAGAGAACTGGGCAAATTTAAAAAGCATATGTCCTTGGGCTAAACGTGTACACGGAGTACTAGGGTCAGATGCCGCACACAAAGAATGTGCTAGGCAAAGTGAAACTGATAGATTTATTTCTGTCGATGGTGACAATCTAGTTAATCCTAAATTTTTTGATACTGTCATTGATTTCTCTGAAGCAGACGTAAACTTAGATACTTCAGTCATTAGTTGGTCTGGAGTTAATAGTATCAATGCTTTAGTATATGGCAATGGTGGAATTAAATGTTGGCCCGTTCAGTATGTATTAGATATGAAGACACACGAAATTGCTGAAGACGATGGTGCAAAAGTTGACTTCTGTTGGGACTTAAATTATATACAGTTCAACGAAGCATTCAGTCACGTAATGAATAACGCAACTCCTTATCAGGCCTACAGAGCAGGATTTAGAGAAGGTGTTAAAATGTCTTTAGATAGAGGATACAAAGTTGATCCAGATAATTTTGAAAAGAGCTTACACGATAAAAACTTTCAAAGACTATGCATATGGTCAAGTATAGGTGCTGATGTTGAGAATGGAATGTGGGCAATATACGGAACAAGATTAGGTTGTTACTTAACAAACTTAGATCCAGAATTTGATTTCATTAATGTAGCAGACTTTAAATGGCACACCAAATATTGGACAGAAGAAATTATGCCACAGTTTGTTGGAGACACCGACTACTGTATTAAATCAAAATACAAATGGGATATGAATAAATTAACAGCAGAAACTATTAGACTAGGTGACGAGTTAAGAAAAAAACTAAACATACCTATAGCTGATCTTAATTCTGATTCAAGTAGATTCTTTAAGAAGGTTTACCACAATCCACCAAGAAGTATGCTAGTAACAGAAAGAGATTCGCAAGGAAGAATCATATACAAATCTATAAAATAACAAGGAAAAACCTTTGATCTTGACAAATAACCTAATTAGTATATAATAAGATTATGGATTTAAAAATGGATAATAAAAAAAACTATAAACCAGTTAAAACAAGCAAAGTCGGAGGTTCACCGTTTAAAGGTGTACTAGGTTGGGTTGATGATAGACTACCTTTATTCCGTATGTTCAAATATGAATACTTGGATTTCCAAGTTCCAAGAAATTTAAATTACTTCTGGAGTTTTGGTGGTATATTAATGTTTTGTCTTTTAGGACTAATCATAACAGGATTAACTTTGGGTATGCATTACAAACCATCAGCCGAAGATGCCTTTATAAGTGTTGAGCACATTATGAGAGATGTCAACTATGGTTGGTTACTTCGTTATATGCATATGAACCTTGCCTCATTCTTTTTTATAGCAGTTTACTTGCATATATTTAGAGCTATGTACTTTGGATCCTATAAAGATCCAAGACAAATTATGTGGCTAATAGGTATTATAATATTTTTCTTAATGACTGCAACTGCATTCTTAGGATATACTTTACCTTGGGGACAAATGAGTTTATGGGGTGCGACTGTCATAACAAACTTATTCAGTGCCATACCACTAGTGGGAGAACCGATAGTTAATTGGTTGTGGGGAGGGTACTCAGTTGAAGATCCGACTATTAATAGATTTTATGTATTACATTGGCTATTGGCATTTGTAGTATTAGGTGTTGTAATACTTCACGTTATTGCATTACATATTGTAGGATCAAATAACCCATCGGGTATTGAACCAAAAGATACTAGAGATACTGTAAGTTTTCATCCGTATACAACTGCAAAAGATATGTATATGATGATAGTATTCTTTACAATATTTGCCGCCTTCGTGTTTTATGTGCCAAATGTATTAGGACATCCAGACAATTATATTCCAGCCAATGCATTAGTAACACCAGCACACATTGTACCAGAATGGTACTTCCTACCTTTCTATGCAATACTTAGAGCAATACCTGACAAACTAGGTGGAGTTATAGCAATGGTTAGTGCAATAGGAATACTTGCTCTACTTCCTTGGTTAGACAGAAGTAAAATAAGAAGTTGCATATTCAGACCAATGCATAGACAATGGTTTATTATTTTCATACTAAACTTTATGATGCTTACATACATAGGTGCGATGCCGGCAGAAGGTCTTTACATAATGTTAGGTAGAATAGGAACAGCATATTGGTTCTTATATTTTCTTGTGATAGTACCAATAAACAGTATATTAGAAAAAGAACAACCTATGCCAGAATCTATTCACGAGTATTTAGAATGGAAAGAACAAGGTAAGATTAAATCAGTGTTCAAATGGATGAAGTAAATGACAGATGAAGTTAACAAAATTAAACAAGCACGAGACCAGTTAAATGCTGTGTCGCCTTCTTTCTGTCTTGCTAAATGGTACCAGTCGACTATACATTTACAGTATGGACATACACATAGTTGCCATCACCCGAGAACACACCAAGTTCCATTAAACGAACTTGAAACCAATCCTAGTGCTTTACACAACACAGAATACAAAAAATCACAAAGGCAGTTAATGCTAAAAGGAGTTAGACCTCCTGAATGCCAATACTGTTGGAACGTTGAGGACTTAGGTACGGAACACTATAGTGACAGAAGTTCTAAATCACACGAACCGTGGGCTATGCCATATCTAGATGATACAGCCAAGATGGACGGCAGTGAAAATGTAAACCCAACATATTTAGAAGTTAGTTTTAGCAATGTGTGTAATTTTAAATGTAGCTATTGTAGTCCAGCATATAGTAGTGCTTGGATGGAAGAGATACAATCACAAGGAGCATATCCGACCTCTGATAAATTTAACAACTTAGATTGGCTTCGACAACAGAATAAGATGCCAATACCCCATCGCGAACATAATCCTTACGTTGATGCATTTTGGAAGTGGTGGCCTGATTTATATAAGACTTTAAAAGTTTTTAGGATAACAGGTGGTGAGCCCTTAATGAGTAAAGACACTTTCAAAGTTCTTGACTATATAAATGACAATCCTAATCCACAGTTAGAAATAGCAATTAATTCCAACGGCTGTGTTCCAGATAAACTTTTTAATCAATACATTGAAAAGATGAAACGTATCACACTAGATGGAAAGATCGGTGTAACTAGGTTGTATACCAGTGTTGATACATTTGGAGAACAAGCAGAATATATTAGAGATGGCTTAGATTTCAATCAATGGTACGACAACATATGTCGTGTACTAACTGAATTACCAAAGACAAAAGTAACAATAATGTGTACGACAGGACTATTGAGTTTACCTAACTTCCATAAGTTAGTTGATATGATTCATCCATTAAAAAGAGAATTTTATAACAATGAACGTAAGGTTCCAATAACTTTAGATACAGCAATACTTAGACATCCAAGTTATTTGAGTGGTGTAGTTGCTGACCCAAGTTTCTCAAAGATGTTAGATAAATCTGTTGCAATTATGCTAGAGAATGCTGAAACACATAATAACCCATATAAAGGGTTCTTTGACTTCGAATTAGCTAAACTTAAACGTTTCCAAGAGTATGTAGCGGCAGGACCTAACCCAGGAGAACGGTTAAATATACAACAAGTAAGAAAAGATTTTGTATCATATGTAGACGAATATGACAAGAGAAGAAAGAGAAACTTCAGTAAGACTTTTCCTGAACTAGAAGAGTTTTACAACGAATGTAAAGGGAATGTATGAAAAACTATAACGTAAAAATTAGTGTTGGTGATAAAATTGCAGTTGGCAAATTTAGAAATAGTATTAAAACTATTAAGTCAATTGAGATAGAAGATGGACAACCAATTATTGTTACTAGTGCAGGTAAAAGAAAATTACTTAACTTTAAAACAGTTAGTAAAAGTAAAACAAAAAAAGAAAAAGAAAAAGATTACTCTAACGAACCGTGGAATGGAATAGTATAATATGAAAATTAGTTTTATCAACAGTATAGAAGCAGATAGTAGAAGTACTTGTGAAGTACATTTTATATATAAAAATAAAGATGAATTTAAGTTATCAGAATCAGCAAGTATCTTAGATAAGAATACAAATGGATTATTGAGTCAAACACTTAAAGTTAACAAATTTAAAGGAAAGTTTTTAGATAGTTTTTTTATCACATCTAATAATTTATCTTGCCACGATGCATTATTTGTTAGTGTCGGTGATCCAAGTAAACTAACAGAAAGCCAAAATGAAAAACTCGGTGGTGCAATTTTTAGTAAATTACAACAACGTGGCACACAAGGTAAAGCATTAGTTTTTGTAGAAAATGAAATGAGAGAACACCCTGCTGTTAACATTGCCCTAGGAATGAAATTAAAAGAATATACTTTTGACAAATACTTTACTAAAAAAGATAAAGAAGATACTTTATTTCAAGTTGACATTTGCCGTAAAGATGTAAGCAAAGAAGCATTAGAAAATGACTTTGCACACAAACAAGCAATGGCAGATGGTATTGAGTTTGCAAAAGACTTGATATCAGAACCGTCAAATGTATTATATCCTGTGTCATATGCTGAACGTGTTAAAGAACTAGAGTCAATAGGATTAACAATTAAAGTATATGGAGAAAAAGAATTAGAAGAAATGGGTGCTGGAGCATTATTGGCCGTAGGTCAAGGTAGTGCTAGAGAATCTCAAATGGTTGTAATAGAATGGTTAAAAGGCAAACAAAGTGATGCCCCAGTGGCACTTGTAGGTAAAGGTGTATGTTTTGACACAGGTGGATATTCAATTAAACCATCTCGAGGTCTAAAGGATATGAAATACGATATGGGCGGATCGGCAGTAGTTGTTGGTACAATGATCAGTATTGCAAAACGTAACTTACCCATTAATGTAGTTGGCGTTATTGGCCTAGTAGAAAATATGGTATCTAGCAATGCATACAAACCAGGTGATGTTATAACATCAATGAGCGGCCAAACTATTGAAATTGATAACACAGATGCTGAAGGTAGAGTGGTACTAGCAGACTGTTTATGGTATACACAAGAAACGTACAAGCCAAAAGCAATGATTAATTTAGCAACATTAACTGGTGCTGTTTCGATTGCACTAGGTGATCAACTTGCTGGTATATTTTCAAACAATGATGAAATGAGTAATCAATTAATTGAAGCAGGACATCACGTAGATGAAAAAGTATGGCGTTTACCTTGTGATCCAATTGGCGAAAGATATGACAAATACGTTGATTCAACTATTGCAGATATGCACAATGTAGGTAAAGGTGGTGAAGCAAGTTCAACAACAGCGGCACAGTTTTTACAAAGGTTTGTTAATGACACACCGTGGACACACATTGATATTGCAGGTGTTACTTGGAATGACAAGGGCTCTATGACAGCATCAGGTGGTGCTACAGGTTGGGGAGTTAAGTTACTAAACAAATGGATTGATAATACTAATAGGTAATGATATGAAGATAAAATTTACAATATTGTGTTTATGTTTTGTACTTCTACAAGGTTGTGGTAGTCTCGGAGGATTAATATCAACCGGTAGTAGTTGGAAAACAGCTAGTGAAATACAGTCTGGGATCGACTTACTATCACAGGCTTCTACAGGAAAAAGCACAACAGATCATTTTCTATCAAGTGTCAATGATAAAGATTGTAAGTTATTACGTACATTAAAAGACGAACCAGTGTGTAAAGATTTAGAATTTTACGACTTTTAACTCACTAACAATAAAAGAAATTAAATGGCAATTAGTAAAAATAAAAATGAATCATACCAGAAATGGCGAGATAGAACTATTAATAAAATATCTCCTAGTTTCTGTGGTGCTAAATGGTACAATGCTACTGTCTGGTTAAACTCCGGATCAACTGCCAGTTGTCATCACCCACCAGCACACAAGATACCTGTTGAAGAAGTATTAGCTAATCCAAAAGCTCTACATAATACAAGCTATAAAAAAATGGTACGTAAGCAGATGATCGATGGTGAGCGTCCTGAAGAGTGTGACTATTGTTGGAAAGTAGAAGACTTAGGCGAAGAATATATTTCAGATAGAACTTATAAAAGTGTAATATACACAGAAGAAGAATTAAACGAAGCTAAAAATACATTTGGTTATACAGGTGATGTTCCTTTAAAGACATTAGAGATTGCATTTGATGCCAACTGTAATTTTGCTTGTAGTTATTGTAATGCAAGTTTTTCTACACAATGGCAAAACGATATAAAGAAAAATGGGTCTTATCAAAATTTAGTATCAGATGGTGCAAGAGCATTCCAACAAGATGGATCTTGGGCTATGAAATATGGTAAAAAGAACAAAGATAATCCATACATTGATGCTTTTTTTAAATGGTGGGATATGGAATTAAAAGACACATTAGAAGAACTAAGAGTTACCGGCGGTGAAGCAACTATGTCACAAGACTTCTGGAGACTTATTGATTGGTGGAATGAAAACCCTGATTGCAATGTTAGATTCAGTGTTAATTCTAACCTAGGAGCCAAACCAGAACTAATGAAAAAATTAGTTGATGCTACACACAACTTTAAACAATTTGATCTATATACCAGTAATGAAGCATATGGGATACAAGCAGAATATGTAAGAGATGGATTAATATGGGACACGTGGCTGTCAAACATACATATGTTTTTACGTGAAGGTAAAGTACGTGAGTTTCATATGATGATGACCATAAATGCATTATCATTATTCAGTATAACAGAGTTTATGGATGAAATGGTAAAACTTAAAACAGAATACGGAAAGCACTTTCCTACAATGAGTTTTAATATATTAAGATTTCCTAGTTTCCAAAGTATAGTCACATTACCAAATCATATTAGAAATGAACGTGCAGATGCTTTAGAAAAATGGATAGCAGACAATAAAGACAATCCGCTTGTACACGATATGGAAATAGATGGTATAACTAGATTAATAAAATACACGAGAGTAATGGAAACAGGACATAGCAATACTTCAAGTGAAGCTTCAAGACAAAGAGATTTTAAAACATTTTACACACAATATGATGTTCGTAGAAACAAGTTATTTGCTAAAGCATTTGAAAATAGTAAATCATTAATTAAGTGGTTTGAAAGTATTCCAATCACTGAAGTCAAACCAGTGGGATTATTTGATGGCGATGCGACCAAGGGTGCTCTACACAAAAACGAACTAGAAAAACGTGCAAAAGAAGAAGGATGGGTTTTAAATCCGCAAGGTGCTAACCCGGGTAGTAATGAGTACAAAGAAGATAATCAATAATATAAAACAAGCACAGCCAGACTACAACAATATGAGAACGTGGTCAGGATTCTTATTTGGAAAGAATTTCAATGAGCTTGATATATCAAATTTTGATGTTATCGAATCGGAGCAAAGGAAACAGTATTTTTTTGATTATAGAAGTTTAAGAAATTTTAATATCGATATTGAAGAAATAGGAACAGAATTACAGTTGTTATATCCTGATATTAAATTTGATATTATTCCACAAGTTGCATATGCAGAATGTAAAACCAATTGGGACCTAGGTGCTCATACTCACGAAAATGAAATAGCTTTACATATGACAGTGTTCTTAAATAAAGACGAAAACGAAGGTCTATATGTACACAATACAGACGAAAACTTCTATGAAGATGCAGTATATGTAAAGAACATATATGATAGTTGTTGTGTATTTCCTTTTACAGGAAAACAATGGCACGGAATAAAAGGACAAAATATAAAAGGTACAAGGAAACTTTTGTACATAGATTGGATGAAAAATGATATCGTTGCATAATATACGTAAACAGTGTAATATAAGAAGATGATAAAAGATTGGAATGTAAAAAGAATTAAAACAGAGATAGATAAGATCTGTCAAGCTGAGGCAGATCCTCGAGAAGATGGATTTGTTACTTGGAGTTGTAAACAAGAATTGTATGAGTTGCTATGGACCTTAGAGGATAAAGTTGATGGATGTAGTACATACGAGGGAGAACAAGAGTTCATTAAGAAACGTAGAATAAAAAAAATGATGAAAGTATTAAGTAAATGAAAATAGGTATTGCAGGATATGGATATGTTGGACAAGCCCACAAAGAAGGACTAGAATGGTGCCACGAGATATTAATCAGCGATCCAGCAAAGAAACATTATGCTGATCTTAATCAAGCAGAAGCATTAATTATTGCAGTAAGCACACCACAAGGTGATGACGGTTCTTGCCATATGGAAAATGTTTATAGTGTTCTTGGAAACTTAGACGTTGATATTCCTATACTAATTAAAAGCACTATCAGTTTAGAAGGATGGGAACAGATAAAACAAAAGTTTCCTAATAAAGAAATAACATTCAGTCCAGAATTTTTACGTGCCAAAACAGCACTAGATGATTTTAAAAAAGCAAAAAGATTTTACTTAGGTGGTGGAAATACTAATTTCTGGGGAGAAATACTAGTAGAAGCTTTGGGACAAATTGATGTTGACATTGCTAAACCAGAAGAACTCATTCTTGTAAAATATTTCCGTAATAGTTTTTTAGCAACTAAAGTTAGTTTCTTTAATCAGATATTTGATCTCTGCGAGTCAATGAATGATATTGATTATGATGTAGTAAGAAAATTTATAACCATCGATGAACGCATAGGAGATGGTCACAGCAGTGTAACAGACCAAAGAGGTTTTGGCGGTCATTGCTTTCCAAAAGACACACAGGCAATAGTCAATACAGCAAAAGAAAAAGATGTTGATTTATCTGTCCTAAACGAAGCAATTAAATATAATAATAAAATTAGGAAAGAATAATGACAATAGTAGCAGGCGGTTGTTCGTTTACATATAATAACGAAATGACTTGGGCCGGTGAAGTTGCCCAAGACCACGATTTAATCAATATGGGTTCGTGTGCTTCTGGTAATGATTATATTGCTAGATCAGTTATACACCAACTTGAAAAACAGGACAATCCATTTTTAATTTGCCAATGGTCTGGTGTACATAGAAAGAGTTATTACATAGATCAACAGCATATCCTTGCTAAGACGCTGTCTAACAGCGATTGGCCAGACTGGGCTGGAAACTATACAGATATAGATAATGATGCTGTTAAACAAGCGGATTTCTGGGTTAAAACCGGTGGAAACAACATACATACAGCAGGATCAAATCAATTAATACATAAGCATTTTGTTGAACCTTATGCCAAATATTTCTATTCAGATGAGCAGGCACTTGTGGAATCTCTTGAAAATATTCTCAGAGTACAGTATTATTGTAATACAAGAAATATAAAAAATATTATGTTTTGGTGGAAAACAGAATTAGAAAATTATAATATGTTAAAGTATAGCAAACAACTTTACGAACAAGTAAAAAAACAGAACACAGTTTGGATCGAACCTCTAGGTGATTGGTGTGTAAAAAATACCACACTAAAACAACAGGAATTAGATAAAGGATATCATCCAACAAAAGCACACCACGATGAGTATGCTAAAAGAATTATAATACCAGCTATAAAGGAGAATATAAAATGAATGTAGCAAATCTAAGAGAACAACTTAAAATTGATGAAGGTGTCAAATATGAAATATACAATGACCATTTGGGTTACCCAACATTTGGTATAGGACATCTAATCACTGAATGGGACAAAGAATACGGCCAGTCTGTAGGAACTGCTGTCAGTGAAGAAAGAGTGAATGAGGTATTTGACAGAGATGTCGCAACTTATATCAGTGAAGCTAAAAAAGTATTTCCAAATTTAGAATCACTACCAGATGACGCACAGGAAGTGATTGTAAATATGTGTTTCAATATGGGTGCACCAAGACTGTCTAAGTTTAAGAAATTTATTCTAGCAGTTAACGAAGCTAACTGGACAACAGCAGGAGTTGAAATGCTTGACTCACGTTGGGCTAAACAGGTTGGTAATCGTGCAACAAGATTAAAGGATCGTATCACAGCATTATGATAATAAAAAAAGTTAATCCCTGTCAATATGAAGAGCTAGAATCTATTTCAAGATTCTTACACAACGTTGAATACAGATCTTCATACCATAACAGTAGATCAGATAACCATTTTTGGTATGAGGTGGCCTGTTATGGCTCAGGTATTGATGACTTATGGCAAACAGATGCTATGCAAAAAATAATACCTGACTTACAATCAGGAAAAGCAAAATTGGCTATTTGTTACTTACGTGAAATACCGTTTGGCCACGACGCTCACGTTGTGATGCAAAGCAAGATTGGGAAAGATGCTGTTGAAAAATACAATATTGATCCTAAATTAATATATTATTTTTATAATAGTATTCCAGATCATCTAACAGATCTATTTGATTATCCTATAAACGTTATTGCTGTTCCATACTTTGAAATAGATTTTGTACATAGGTATAATCAAAATACAGATTTTTGCACTGCGGGACACCCGATGAAACCAGGCTATAGCTGTAAATATAATCTAGGTCCGGCTGTATGCAATGAAGGTGAAGCTATGGCTAAAAAGCCACAAAGAACATTCCTTGATATGAACGGTAAGCCAGACAAATATATGAGATTAAGGCACGTGGTACATCTATGGAACAAAAGATTAATAGATAATGGAATAATTAACCTGTTAAGAACAGATGAAGATACAAGAAGGTTTCCAGATAAGAATGATTACTACGACACAGTTAAAGATATCATTAATGAAAAAGATTGGAAGAAGTTTTGCGAATGGTGGCCTCAAACGTTTGATGACGCAGACGTAGGACAAAACTATGGAAAACATTATAGTGGTTATCCTTTTGACAAGAAATTATTCTTAGATACTTTTATGAGTGTGGTTAGTGAAACACACAGTGGTGCCCATAATTGCAATCCTGAATTTTTTATAACTGAAAAAATCGTTAGAGCAATAGGTAACTGTCATCCATTTATAGTATTAAGTACACCAAACTATCTTTCAGAATTAAAACTATTAGGGTATAAAACATTCGAACCTTATGTAAACGAATCATATGATAGTGAAGAAAACACTGAATTAAGAATGGTGAAAGCAATTGATAGCGTCAAAGAAGTTTGTGATAAAGGAGTACCTGTTGAATGTATCAATATTGCTATTCATAATCAACAAAATTTAATTAACAGATATAACGATACAATGAAAATGTTAGAAGGAATATTCAATGACTGATATACCAATACTAGTAGCCGGAGGAGATAGTTTTACTGCTCACTTAACAGAACCAAATATTGCTTGGCCTAATCACGTTAAGGATTGGATTGCATCTGTTAGGATAGTGGCCGAAATGGCTAGTGACAACGAACTAATTGCTAGGAATGTTATCAAAGGATTGCAGGACAATGACGCAACGCATTGTATAGTTGGGTGGAGTGATCCAAATAGATTCAGCTTATATGTTAACCAAGAGCACCCATTATATCTAGAAATGCACGATAAAATGAAAACACACGCAGGATTCACTAATCAAATATTAACTGGGGAATGGCATTGCAGTACTCACGGAAGTTTTATCAAACCAGGTGGCGGATACAGTGAATGGAATACTGATAGTGAAATAGTAAATAAATTAATAAAAGATTATATCAAAAACTTTCATAGTAGAGAACATCAAATGATGAAAACATTTGAGTCAATGTTATTAGTGCAAGAGTATTGTGCCAATAGAGATATAGAGCTTTTAAATTTTAAAGCCTGGGATCACGATTTGTTTCATACAGATTACCCAATGACTAGACATTTAGAGAAACTGATTGACAAAGACAATTGGTGGTTCTATAATAAAAAAGCTGGTATCAAAGAATGGTGCCAGGATAAGGGCGATGACGAAATGCCGGGTGGACATCCAACCACATCATATCAATACCTATTTGCAATCAGTGTTATTGAACCATTTATTACAGGAGAATAGTTTGAAAGAAGAAGAGAAGTTTGAGTTAGCAGAACTAAAGGATATCGATACCGATGAGGATCCAGTAAGACCTGAACTGAATCTTGATTTTAGAACAAGCTACGGAAGAAAAATATATGGCATCAAAGATGACAGTGGAGAAGTTATGGCGGTTATGTGTTTTGCATTTACGAACGAAGTACCTGTCTCTGTTACTGATATGGATATATTAAGCAAAGATGCGGCACTACAAGCTGTACATAAAGCTGGACAGCAAGGTAGTATCGCTGTTGCTTATACTGTATGGGCAAGGCAGAAGGGCGGAGGAAAACATATAGTCAATGAAGTATATAAGATGATTAAAAAATCCAGTCATCTTAATAGACTAGTCACATTATCTCCACTGACTGCTATGGCAGAAAGATTTCATTTAAAAAATGGTGCTAAACTGTTACAAGTAAACGAAGATACACAGAACTTTGAATACGATATAGAACTCGAACAATGGGAAAAGTTTCTTGCAAGAGTAAAAAAGATCAAAGGCAAAATACCTTTCTTAAAATGATAATTACAGATCCTTTTTACAAAGCAACTCCTAGCAATAATGATCCGCATTTATTTTGTGATGATCCTTTGCCTGAGCTAAAGCATTATGACAAAGATGATGAATTAGTCATAGTTGAAACACAAGAAGCTGATTATCCAGGGCCTGAAATGAATGATGGAACTCCGGTTATGCACAAAGTAGAGCAACTGTTAAAAGAGTACGATAAAGATAAAATTACGTTTGTTACAGCTAATCTTGACATCAATGAGGTACCTTTTGCAAGTAAAGTAAAACATTACCCTTTTCATTTCTTAAATGTTCAACGTACACAACAGAGTGTGAACGAAATAAGCACACAAAGAAACAAACATTTTTGTAGCTTCAATGGAGCAATCAAATATAAAAGAATTGAGTTTATTAAATTTTGTGAACAACATAACTTAATAGAAAACAATTATGTAAGTTTAATAGGTACATACGATCACGGATATCAAACAGAAGAACAAGTTAATCTATACACACTAGATAAAACAGCTGATCAAGTAAAAGCTGATGATAAAAGTGTTCCGTTAGATATTATGCGAGATAGTTTTTTAAATGTTATAAATGAAACACACGAAGATGAACACGTATTTTTTACTGAAAAAACGTGGAAGCCTTTACTAAATGGACAGATGTTTCTATACTACGGTGTAGGAGACACAGCAAGGTATTATGAAGAATTACAGAAACTTGGATTTAAGTTGTTCGAAGAATTTTTTGATTATGAAAAAGATACACTAGATCAAGTAATAAAATTTTGCAACACTGATATAGCAGAAATACAAACTAAAGTTAATACAATTAAATATAAACTAGAGTATAATAAACAATTAGCTGAAACAATAGATACAACACAGATATGGTAAAAATATATAGACATAAAAATTTCTATCACGAGTTCGAATCAGCAACTAGGTTTGTTGATGTTGAATATGTTACCAACGAGAATGATTGTGATTATGTTGCAATAGCTTGTTCAGACAACAGTCCTGTTTTCGAAGGTATTAAAAAACCTATACTGTATTCTTATATCAGAGAACATCCGTATGCACACGACGAATATCTGCAGACACAATTTGAAAGTTTACAAGCAAACCAAGACATCACTATCTTTAGTCTAAGTAGTTTTAAACATTTTGCACCAGGAAGAAAAAATATTATAATAGATCAATTTGAGCTTGATGCCTACTACAGATTGTTTATTAAAAAAGAATGTCCTATAATAAAATCAAACTTTGGTTCTCTAAGATTCTTGTTCCTAGGAGGCAAAGCAAATAAACAAAACAGGAAACCATTATTAGATTTGTTAATCAAGAACGATGAGTTTAAACAACGTCTCAAATGGAGTATGTTTGGTATTAAGGATCATCTAGATGATATAACAATAGAAGATAATCATTATATTGGATATCCATACGACAGTGCTTTATACCAAAGAACTAACTTTAGCATAGTTTCTGAAACACACTTTGATGGTAATCAAGAGTTCCACCCAACAGAAAAAACTTACAGAGCTATTGCTAATATGCACCCTTTTGCAATACTAACAACTCCTTATTTTTTAGTGCATTTAAAAGAGAAAGGTTATCAAACTTTCTCTAACCTAATTGATGAAAACTACGATATAATTAAAGCACCACGTAACAGACGTAGTAGCTTTGTTAATGCATTATATGAACTAAATCAAAAGAATATAGACTATCGTTCCTTTGAAAATATAGCAGAAAATAATGTAAATACACTTATACATAATGCAAAAAACACTAGAGAAATAATCAGAAAAGCGTTAAAATAAAACAATGAAAATATTAACTTCAGGCTGTTCGTTCACACACGCAAGTAACAGTTGGGCTAACCAATTGAAGTTGCAAGGATACGATCTGACAAACGTTGCTGAAGGTGGCGGTGGCAACGAAATGAATACAAGAAACATTATCCAAGCTATGCATACCAGATGTCCAGACATAGCTATTTTACAGATATCAGGTATACAAAGATATGAACTAGTGGTAGATGGCAAGATAAAGTTTGACAGTGATGCTGTTGTTCCTAAAGAAAAATATACTTGGATCAAAAGTACTGGCGATATAACTTGGGCTGAAGGAATTAATCCAGCTATCTCAAAACCTATTACAAACTATATGAAATACTGTTATAACCTTACACACCAAGTATTAAGAACACTACATTGCATTAGTAATTTTCAAGACATATGCGATGCAAGAGGTGTTGTGTCAAAATGTTTTTTATGGCAAAAAGTTTTTAACACAGAAATACAAGGTATTATCAATAACAATGAAGAATTAAAATTTTGGTTTCAAAAGATTAACTGGGATAATTTTTGGTTCCACAAAGAAAGATTAGGATTATCTGAATGGGGTATTGACAACGGTTACACAGGAGACCTAAATGAGGATAAAATTAATAACCCACCACAGGGTTGGTATATTAATGATCTGTCAGGAGAGAAAGAAATGGTAGGCCATCCTTCAACAAAATGTCATCAGATGTTTGCGGAAAAAGTTGCAAAGAAATGGTTTACTGCTTAAATGGAACTTAACTTATTATATCAAACACATACAGAAGAAAATGGTTTTATAGCCAACAGTGTACCTCATTGGAAGCGTACTCCAGAGTACTACAAGAACTGGGGTAACGTGAAGTTCAATTATATGGAAGAAATGTTTGACTACGCAGGAGTCAAATATAATAAGTGTACACTAGATCACGCACAAAAGAGCAGTCAAACATTTTGGTATCATATACAGCCAGAATGGATAGACTTGAGTTTCTTTTATGAAAATGTATTCCATTACATAGATGAAGATTACTTACGAGCAATAAGAATAGAACCCAATGTGAAAGTACTACTTTGGTTTCCTAGTGAGGGCTTTCATCTAGATATGCCAAGATTCATCGATGACATAATGTATTCTTTAGCTGATAAAGGAATACCAGAAGAAAAAGTATACATAGTGTTTGGTGATCTACGTATCGAAGAAAATTTTAAAACATACCTTAAAAAGAAAAAGATTGATTCAAAAATTAAAACATTCGGACTTAATATATTTGAACTAAACTATTGGGTTGAAACTAATAGAATGTACTTTAGTAAAAACAGAATGACAGAAATTAATCCAAGCAATGAACTAGTACACCAATCAGACATTAACTTTGAGGAGCACAGAACCAAGAGATTTGTATGTAGAAATGCAAATCCTAGACCTCATAGAATATTTGTTGCTAGTCAATTATATAAAAAAGGTTATGACAAATATGGTTATATCAGTTTCTTGAACAGATACTATACTCCAGGTGTACCTGGAAATATACAAGACTTTACTAAAGACGAAGAGGTACTAAAAACAGCAGAACAAGATATGGAAGTATTTTTAAAACAAACTCCTATAATTCTAGATAATGATGCAGATACTATCGGTACAGATTTAAATCAAAGACGTATGCAAAAAGAACATTACCTAAACAGTTACTTTAGTATTATCAATGAAACTGTTTGTGATAGTTTTCCAGGTGATCCGTTGTTCATAACTGAAAAAATTTACCAACCTATATTACAATTACATCCTTTTGTAGTTTTTGGATCACGAGGAACATTAGAGTATATACAAGACTCAGGTTATAAAACATTTAACGGCTTTTGTTTAATTGACGAAAAGTATGATAGAGCATCTAACTCAGCCGATAGAATGGACCAAGCAATGGAATGTGTTCGTAGACTTTGTGCATTTGATATAGACATACTACATAAAGAATATATCAAAATATTTGATAATTTAGTTTACAACCAAGAACATTTTTTAAAATTAAACAAAGAAGAATATCTGGAGAAGTTTGTAGAATGGCTAGAACAATAGACCTAATACTTGGCAGTGACCATAGAGGTAGAGATTTAAAATATGAAATCAGTGATTGGCTAGGAGGAGACTATGAATCAGGATCGTTGTTCGACATAGCTACAATGTGGGATTGTGGTACGCACAAATCATCATCTTGTGACTATCCAGATGTAGTAAAGGAGTTTAGCAAACACTTTGATATATACACGCACGGTATATTAGTTTGCGGATCTGGTTATGGAGTTAGTATAGCGGCTAATAGATTCTCATATTTGAGAGCAAACGTATGCAGAACAGTGCAGGAAGTTCAAGCAGGTAGACAACACAACAATATGAATGTATTATGTATAGGAGCAGACTTTACAAGTTTTAGTCAAGCTCAAAAGCTAATAAGTACTTTTATTAAAACTAAATTCGAAGGTGGCAGACATCTTAGAAGAGTAAAGAAGTTAGGCAATATAACATAGGAGAAATATGTCAAAGTTTGAAGGAATTAATAGAGCATACTCATCAGGTGATGACTATCAGTCACCAGAAGAGTTACAAAAGAAGCTAGATGAAAAAATGAAAGAATTCTTAGCTAAAGGTGGCAAGGTAGAAAAATGTGCACCGGGTGTAGCTAAATTAGGAGTAGGATCATTTGATAAAGGTAACAAGCCGAGATATACTGAAGCAGAAATAAAGAAACAATGGAAGCAAGACAATGAAGTCAAATAGTACAGAACAACTGTTAGAAGAGATAAAAAAACATAGGAACGATATGGTTGCTAGAAATTATCCTTTCCAACAGTTAACTAACTTGATATACAAATGGGAAGATATTTTGAGAGAAGAAGCTAAAGCATCTGGTATAGAAGAATCAGATATATCAGCCAGTTATGATATAGGTACTGTTGTAGAGTTAGGTAATTATTATGATAGTTCTCCTAGTGATGTTGAACCGGATAATGGGGAACCAAAAACTAGGGTAGAACAACTCGCTTCGTTAAAATACGATCCGACTTGCGATTAGGAGAATTAAGCAATGAATAAGACAATCGTAGAATTTAACCTAGACAAAGAATCATCTGTAATGAATGGTGTTCGTAAGATACAACATTGGATCACAGCGAATAAACATAGAGAAGAAACACATCATATAGCTGTAGTTAGAAAGCTCGAAGGTGAGATTCACTTTTTACAAAAAGATGATTTTATGTTGTCTCTGGTTGATTGTTTCGTTAGATGGACCGGATCAGGATCTTTAGTGATGTCAGATGTCAACTTGGAAGTAAACGCAGGTAAATGGTTCGTTGGATCAGAATTAAAAAAATGTCCTGTAAGTTTGATACCACAACCTTTTTCATTGCTGACAAGAACCATAGAATATCTTAACGATAAAACATTGATGCAACCCAAGTATGTTGCTGGAAAGACAAGGAAGTTTATATGTTTGAATGGAGCCGCGAAGCCTCATAGAGCTAGATTAGTTTCTGATCTATACATAAACAATTATGATCAAGATGGTTGGATCAGTTGGATCAACAGATATGGTGAACTCAATCACAAAAAACATTTTCCAGATCCTAGATTTCAAGGGCAAGAGATGTTGCTTGACTACAATGCAGTAACTATAGATCAAAAGTCTAACCAAGAACTATTACCAATTCAGTATCATTATGCTGGTTTTGAAATAGTAAATGAAAGTATTGTTAGTGATACTAGCACATTTTTAACTGAAAAAATATGGAAACCTATATTACATAGAAAGATTTTTATCGTCAACGGTTGCAAAGGAACTATGAAATTCTTAACACAAAATGGATTCGAACCTTATAGCGAACTATACAATATAGAATTTGATAAGTTACCGTACGTTCAAAGATACGATGCAATGTGGTTGCAGTTGGAAAAACTGATGGAACACACAGCAGATGACTGGACAGAGATATACCAAGATAAAATAATTAAAGATAAGATCGAACATAACGCATCTGTATTTAGAAATATTGTTGAAAAGAATTGGCGGAGCATAATCAATGACAACAACTAAAGATACTAAAGATAACTTGCTCAATTCAAAAAATTTCTGTATGATTCCTTGGACTCACTTACATACGTGGCCTGATGGAAGAATACTGACTTGCTGTATGAGTCCTAGTGATAAACCAATGGGCAACTTAAAAGATATGACATTGGAACAAGCCTGGAACAGTGAACAGCAAAAGAAATTAAGAAAAGATCTGTTAACAGGAAAACAAAATAGTATTTGTGATCGTTGCCACGAGATGGAAAGAAATGATATATCTACAACAAGGCAATGGGCGAACAAACATCTTGCAAAACATATGGACGTTGTAGAATCAACCAAAGAAGATGGCACAGTTGATAAAGTTAACTTGCCCTATATAGATTTTAGATTCTCAAATATATGTAATTTTAAATGTAGAACTTGCGGCCCTGAATTATCAAGTAGTTGGTTCGAAGACCATTCTAAGATGTGGGGCAAACCAGATCATAAAAAAATTATTAGGCCATACAAAGATGAAAAAACTTTCTGGGAGAAAGTTGAACCATATATGGACGGACTAGAAGAAATATACTTTGCAGGTGGTGAACCACTTATAATGGAAGAACACTATAGAATACTAAAACGTCTTGTTGAAAAAAAGATGTTCCACGTCAAGTTGAAATACAATACTAACTTTAGTCAAATGACTTATAAAGATGTTGACGTTATGAAAGAGTGGGATAAATTTGAACAGGTAGAAATTGGTGCTAGTCTAGACGCTAGTCATAAAAGAGGTGAGTATCTACGTAAAGGACAGAGTTGGCAACAGGTTGAAGATAATCGTAAACGTATGTTTGATGTCTGTCCTAGAGCATATTTCTTTATAGCAACTTGCTTAGATATCTTTAATAGTTTCCACGTGCCTGACTTTCACATTGATTGGTACGAAAGAGGGTGGATCAAAGACGAAGGCAGTTTAATTAATCCATTATTAACTCCGGCCTACTTAAGAATACAAATGTTACCTGCTCCATTAAAAGATCAGTTAAGAGAAAAATATAATACTGCACAAGAGTGGATGGACAATAATACAAAAAGCAAAAGTAAAAGATATACTGCATTAATAAAATTCCTGGACGAAGCAGACTACTCGCACAAGATAAAAGAGTGGTATAGAACTACTGAACGCCTAGATGATATGAGAAATGAGAACTGGCGTGATATTTTTCCAGAACTGCAGGATCTACCTAAATACATCAAATAGTTTATTTAAAATGATCTGCTGATACTATTGAAGTATTAGAAACTTTCCATTTACTATTTTTACATTTTTTCCAACAAGTACGAAGTTCGTGATTTTTTGTAGACCAAGCATCGGTCATCTCTTTCCAAGCAGGAGCAGTAAATATTTCCTCTAATGATTTATTGTTTAAATTATTAAAATCATTTTTGTAATATTCTGCTAACCAAGGTTCTCGTTTTTCTAACCAATATATAGAAGTATCATATTCTTCTGATAGAAAACAACAAGGCCATAATCTACCTTTTGGATTTAAAAACATATTATGAGTTGCAATACCTCTGCAAGAAATACAGTTGCCATTATCATTAGTATCTTCTACAATAGCAAACTTTTTGTTTTCATTATCGTCAATTTTAGTACGAAATCCGTCCTTCTTGAGTCTCCTAATAACTTTTGGCTGAGGAGCTCTCTTTATTTCTATTTCTGGTATTTTTTTAGCAACTTGTTTTGCTTTTATTAATTCTTTCTCCGCGGGTGGCTGTCTTGTGCTTACTTCAGCACTGAAGTTTTCAAACCCAAGTTTCTTTGCAAGTTGTCTTGCTTCATCTACTTGATGTCTGTTATGGTCAAATATTATATATTTCCAATTAGCAGTACCACCGGCATCGAGATAAGTTTGCACGTTTGACATTAATTTTTCCCATTTTACATTTCTTCTATACAAATGATTAGTATCCTGTAAACCATCGATGGCAAAAGTCACAGCGGCATTAGAATATTCTTTTGAAACTGTCCCCAAGGTTTTCCAAAAATCAGTTGACCTTGCTCCGCCGTTTGTGTGTACTCCTACTGATTTAAAATATTGTGCAGAGTACTGCCATAGCCATTCGAACTCTGGGTGCATTATTGCATCTCCATAATTACCACAATAAAAAATACTGACCTGTTTAGCTGTTTGATATAAGTCTAGTTCATCTCTTATTTTTTGTAATATATCTTTTGGTAAGTGTTCTAAGACTAACTCATCTATCACATCACTTGTACCTGGTTTATGTCTGCTACAGAGAGGACATCCTGCATTACAAAAAGTAGTAGGCTCAATTTCTATGTACTGAATATAAGGTATGTCAATTAATGAAAACATTACTATTATTTAATTTATATTGTGAGTTATTAAAAAGTACTATTATTTAACAAAGTATTAGATTTAGCAAAGTATTGCTAAAACCGACACGTTATAAGGGTCGTACAGTGGAGTCAAAGCCATCACCTGGGGTGCTAGTACTCCTTAAATAACAGTGTTTATTTGATTATATCAATAAGGGTTTGAGTGCCGTTGCTAACTCGGTATTACCTTTGATGTCAAAATGATATCCATTGTCAATTACATATTTGTCAAAGTCTACCTGTTGTTCTACTATCATTTTATTTGGTACATCAAACACAAAGCTATCGTTCAACCAAAACAAATGAACAACTTTTTTGTTTAGTCTTTTTACATACATATCACAATAGTCAATAGTTTCTTGGTACTTGTCAAACATCAAAGGATGAAGTCGTTCTTGTTCTAACCAATACTTGATTCTATCTATAATGTCTGCAGACTTCAGTGAACTTTTTCTTTCAATCTCTGATATCATATGCTGAACTAATTCTGTATGTTCGTTTGCAACTATACGTTCAGCTAATCCTACTGTTAAATGATAATAGCTCTGAGTGTTATCCCATAATTGAATGTAGTTTTCGTAAACATCGTGGTCCCGTGTGATACGCTGATACTTTTGCTTAGGTGAATTAAACAGCAACATTCCTCTATCGGGTGTGGTATGTTGTATTACATAAACGTCAGGATTATATTTTTTATGTAAATACTGTAGTGTTTGCGGATAGTTGAACCAACTGGCTCCTTCTCTACCAGCATTGACTACTTGGTTTTTAATGTTGTCCTTGTTTAGTTGTTCGTGTATAATAAAAGGATAAGTACTAGTATAATGTAGTTTATGTCCTTGTGTCCAGCTACAACCAATGAATGCGATGTTTAACATATGAAAAATAAATTACCTCAAAATTTTTGTATTCTACCTTGGACAGCTATGGAAGTACAACCCAACGGAACTGTAAAACCTTGCTGTATGTATAAAGATACACTAAAAAAGCCAAATGGTCAAGAGTATTTAATACAAAAAGATGATATCCAAGATATACTACAAAGTGACGAATTAAACGAAATAAAACAACGGTTTCTTTCAGGAACCCAGCCACGTGGTTGTCATAGATGTTGGATGGAAGAAATATCTGGAAAAGATTCTAAACGTATAAGAGACAACCAAAAGTACCAGAATTTAATTAATGAAGCTGTTATATTTGATGAACCAAAGCCTAGATATCTAGATTTAAAATTAGGTAATATATGTAATCTTAAATGTAGAATATGTGGCCCTCAATATAGTTCAAGATGGATCAGTGAACAAAAAAGATATGACAAGCTAGATGGCATAGTAAAAGATTATGAAAGACTTGACTGGCCAGAAAAGTCTGATAAGTTTTGGGAAACAGTTGAAAGTCTGATACCAAATCTAGAACATTTAGATTTCACTGGCGGCGAACCTTTTATGATCAGTCAGCATTTTGATCTGTTAGAAAAGATAATTGCAAGTGGTAGAGCTAACAAAGTTTCGCTACATTATAATTCTAATGGCACACAGCTACCAATGAATGCTTTAAAAAATATTTGGCCTAACTTTAAATATGTTGATGTACACTTTTCAATAGATGGATATGAAAAGCATTTTGAATATCAAAGACACCCAGCTAAATGGAAAGATGCATTGGCAACAATGAGTGTGTTTAAAGAATACCAAAAGCCAAACTTTGATATAAAGATTTGCCATACTGTTAATATTTTTAACGTATTTTATTTGCCTGAATTTTTAGACTGGGCAACTCAATTTGGAATGAATGTTTATCTTAACAATTTACACGAACCAAAATATTATAACATAAGCAGTATACCTTACACAGCTAAAGTAAAGATACAAGAAAAACTTGAAAGTTATAATGAACGTAACCTACACAGTGTAATTAATTTTATGATGAACTCTAATACACAAAGCCAATTTAATATGTTTGAAAGACATATCAAAAGAATGGATATTGTCAGGGACGAAAGTTTTGCAAAAACTTTTCCTGAACTTGCCGTAATATATAAAGGAGTTACAGTATAATGAATAATGATGAAAAGGTATTGTATATTTCAACTGCAATATTTTGTTTGGTAATTATTATTGCTGTCGTGAGGTATTACATATGAGACTAGAACTAAAAGCAAACGAGCAAATTAAAAGAACTGATCTGTATTGTGCAAATTGCGGAAGGCCTGCACACGATGGACCATTATGGGAAACTATGCTCGATGGAGATAACAAGCCAGTCACTATTGAGGTTTGCAAATCTTTTAGAATTCACAATAAGGAAAAGTAAATTGGACAATCATATTTTCAAATTTGAAATAGATTATGATAAACAACAACTGATTAAAGAAAGTAAGTTGTTTGAGTATAAGCCTATCAATACAGAAACACTCAATAACATATATGGCACCAGTGAAAATAATGATGACTTATCTTTTATCAACAGCGACACTGCTTGGTGGAAAGATCAGGAATCGTGGAATACTTCATATCAGTTAAAAGAAGATAATTCCAATCTAATTGAGAGTATGAGATTAACAAAACTCTTTAAAGAAATTACTAAAACTGATAATATCAAGCCAAACTTCTTTACACAAACAGTTGGAACAGAAGTTAAAACACATCGTGATGTGGGTACTCTTTGTGCTATAAATTTTATAATAACCGGTGGTGAAACTCCAGTTATGTTCGACGGAATAGGTAAAGATACGTATACAGTAGCACTGTTAAATGTCAATGAAAACCACAGTGTTCCCACACAAACAGGAGAAAACAGGCTACTTTTCAAGCTAAGGTTTACTTCGAATAAGTATAATGAAGTTAAGGAATCTATTAAAGATTACTTACTAAACGTATAATATAGGAAAAATAGATGATTAAATGGTTGAAAAATATTTGGTATGAAGTTAAAATATATTATGCATATAAGAAAAAAATAAAAGAACTCAAGAAAAGAGATCCTTTTATTTACAAATAAAAAGAAAGAAACAAAGGAAAAAATGAGTACAATTAAAGGTAAAATAAAATGGTTTAACCCTACCAAAGGATTTGGGTTTATCGAAAGAGACGATGGAGAAAAAGATGTATTTTTACATTCATCAGCAATAAGAGAAGCTGGATTAGATTCAGTTAACGAAGGTGATACAGTTGAGTTCGGGATTGAAGATAGAGAAAAAGGTCCGTCAGCTACTAACTTACAAATATTAAATAGTTAATATTAGATAGTTAATCACAGTTATAAGGTACTAGTACAATGGCAATAAAATCAGGTGGACCGATATTAAGCACATCAGGATATACTCCTTTTACAAAAGTTTTAAGAGTAAATGGTTTGAAGTTAATCATACTACCGGCGATCGGCGGTGCTACCGCTGTTTCAGATGCTTGGACAAAGAAAGTTGCAAAAACAATTCAACTTATGTTTGGTTCAGGTGGTTCTATAGACAGCACCGATCAACTAGATACAATGACTCAAATGAGCAACAGAAGTACTGTACAGAGATTGGGCTATAGTAGTCCAGGTTCATACAGTCCCTCTGTTGTGGCAGACAATGCCAACGACAATTACCCAGGAATAGATTACACAGGATACATTAACTCTATGGTTGACTATATCTGGGAAGTAGCGGCAGGCAATGACGCAGTAATGGAAGTAGTTGAACATCTGTTACACACGATTACAGTTTTTGGGTTACAGCATTCATACCCGACCAAAATGAATCAAACTAATCAAACAAGTGATATATATCTTGCAATGCAACAGGCAATAACCACAAATGGTTCAGATGGTAATCCCATATTTGATACCTCAGGTTATTCAGGATCGATGAGTGATCCAGACTTTAGAGCATTGTTAATGAGAGAATATTATTATCTATTAGTTGCGGCCGAATGGGGATACATATCAACGTTCTCAACTTCACTCGCACCTGAATGGAATGATAGTGCAATTAATTCAGCAGGTGTACAAACCTACAACGCATTGGGTCATCAACTATACTTAGACACAGCGGCAAAAGTTTTAACAGCACCAGACACATCGACTATGTCAACTATATTTGCATCAGGCGATAACTCAGGTTATCAAGAAGATGTAGGAAGTTTACAAATATCGGGTGTTGACTTTAGTGGAACAGTAACAGCAGGATAATTTATGACAACAGAGACAAAAGCAAAAACAACAAAGAGTTCAGCAAAGGCTGGA
>TARA_B110000858_G_scaffold134187_1_pt1 | contig 35603 bp, 35 predicted proteins | sample TARA_B110000858 | Tara Oceans TARA_B110000858 (sample SAMEA4398247) | marine metagenome | biome: Polar Biome; feature: [SRF] surface water layer (ENVO:00010504); material: water (ENVO:00002006), including particulate matter (ENVO:01000060) such as... | depth 5 m | reverse complement strand
GAACTGGGGTAATGTCTAAATGGTAGTGTGAAAAGCTATGGCGAATTGTCTCGAGTTCTTCAACTTCGTTCTCAGCCCCGCTGTCGATTGAGGCGCCCAGCAATTTGGGTGTGCAACTTGGCCCTGCCGTCTCGGGCAGGCTGTAGAGTGAACCCCAAATCCCTGTGGCTGGCCTTCTCTCCAAGAGGACTTCACCCGTTGGACTTTGCAGTATAAACATAGCCACTGACTTAATAGGGAGGGTCTTTTTTGTCTTCTTGCCGGGGAATTCAGTTACGCGATCTTGTTGATGGCTTTTACAATCTTGTTGGAAGGGGCAGTTCTGGCATGAGGGCTTGCTGCGGGTGCACACGGTTGCGCCAAGATCCATGATCGCCTGCGTGTAGTCATCTACACGCTCTTGGGGCGTTAGTGACGCTGCGATCTCCCATAGCTGTTTCTTTGCCGATGATTGCTCAGGCCATCCGGCAATGCAGTGGTAACGAGCTAGGACGCGTTTTACGTTGCCGTCGAGAATAGGGGCGCGTACGCCCATGGAGATCGCTGCGATGGCACCTGCGGTGGACTGCCCAATTCCATCTAGCTCCATTAGTCCAGCAACGGTCTTTGGGAATGAGCCTCCATGGATTTGCACGATAGCCTTGGACGCTTTGTGCAGATTGCGCGCTCTAGCGTAGTAACCCAGGCCTGTCCAAAGATGTAGAACCTGATCGGTCTCTGCTTGCGCGAGCTCTTCTACCGAGGCGAACCGATTCATGAAGCGCTCGAAGTAGGGGATGACGGTGCTGACCTGAGTCTGTTGCAGCATTATTTCCGATATCCAGACTCGATAGGGCGTGCGGTCGCTTTGCCATGGGAGATCGTGACGACCGTGTTGATCAAACCATTTGAGGAGTCGCTGGGCGAAGAGGGGATCAGTGCTTGGCATAGGCCGATTGTAAGTCGATGTACTAATTGAGGAGATTACGAAGCAGATCTCGCACACCACTGCGAACTTCGGGTGGAAGCTGATCGCTGATGACTTCATCGAGTCTGTCTATAACGGCATTGCTGCCTAGTTGTGTAAATATCTCCCGAACCTTAGTGAAGTCAGGACGGCAATACTGCTTAACCTCGTCCGCAAAAGCTGCAACGCATTCTACCGGCCAGGATATGTCGTGATAGAGCTCGTCTACTTGTATTGACTGCAGATAGGGTTCGCCTAGGATGGTGAATTGCAAGTCGTAGTTGAAATCTTGCTGTTCAAGATCTATACCGCCTGTTCCGGAGACATCGAAATTATCCATGCGCAGATTGAGTTGTTGATTCTCATCGAGCCCGTTATTGAACAGAATGAAGCCGCCAAGCTCTGCGAAACGAATAACGTCAGGCCATTGTTCTATAGCCCCCCCGCTAGGACTGAGCGCGGAAATTGCAGTGAATACTTGCTTTATCACACCGATGTCAACGCTATTTTCGGTAATTGCGAAGCTAGTGGAGCCGTTCAGTGAATCCATTATCTCGCCGGCGGTTTGGCCGGTGGCAGTGAGGTCAGCTGCGACGTTTAGGTTGCCGGTAAATGCGTTGAATCGAGATGCGCTGGCGGGCAGGACTGCCAGATTTAATTGGCTAACGACGAGCTGCGTGCTGAGCGCCGCTTCTTCGTTGCGGCCGTCTACTCGTATATTGCCTGCAACGCTTCCTTCAAGAGTTGCTACAGGCTGTAGCTCAATATCGAGCACGCCGTCTTCGACATTGGTAAAAATACTGATGCCGGTAAATAGTAAATCATTCGCTACTACTGAATCGATCGCGATCGAGCCGAGAACATTCAGCGAACTGAGAAGATCGAGAGAAATCGCGGTGCTCGTTACAGAAACAGGAGCTTGACTGAAAGCATTGTCAGGCTCGACTATAGTTGCTCCGCCGTCGGCCTCTGCTGTACTGTCTGTTGTAGTCTCTGAATCTAAAGCAGTCTCTGAATCCAAAAAGGGCGAGATATCGATTTGGTTGCTAACTATTTCATAACTGATATTCGCTGGTGAAAAATTGGTGGCAAAGCGAACTTCGGCTTCGGCTTCTATTCTGCTTTCAGATAACTGTGCGACTAATTCAGGGACTTTGATGCCAAACTGGTCGCCGTTAAATTTTACTTCAATGCTTGCCTGCGCTTTGTCTGTAATTGGAAATAGTGAGCTGGTCGCGTCGAGCTCGACGCCGGCCTCTCTAATACCAACTGTTTGCAGTAATCCAAATATATCGAAGTCGTTGGAGGCGAGAGCGCCATCAAATGTGAAGGTGTCGTTGAGGCCGTTTATGTGTAGATCGCCTTGTAATAATAGGGGAGTGACATTGAGGCTGATATTCTGCACATCGATGTTGCCCGTATTTATGTCGGCGCTAATGTCGCTTCGGAAACCCATAGCTATTGGCTTGGTCATGCCATTGTTAAGGAAGGTGAAATTCATATCGACATCGAATGGCTTGCCTTCAATGTTGGCGCTGCTACTCGAAAGCTTGAGGTTCTTGACACTGTAGAGCAGACCTTGAGACAGGTCTTGTATATCGATACTGGCATTGTCGATTCGAAGGCGCTCGAAGGATACCGTAATGATGTCGGAGTTTGTGCCGGTTGAGACTGGCTTGGTTTGTTGTTGAGCGGACTGTGGGGCAGATGTGGTCGAAGCGTTGTTGCTATTAGTATTGGAAATGGGAGTCTCAACATCCCAATTGCTCTTGCCAGCGGCGTCAATGTAGTAGTTGATATGCAAATCATTCGTGGATAGTTCGCGGATAAAAATCTCACCCCGGATCAAGGCGCGTAAATCGATCTGAAGTAAGGCTGCAGTTGTGGAGGCAAGTTCCTGAGGAGATGCTGGATTTTTGAGACGGATATCACTGAGTGTTAGGCCGACGCTGGGAAAAAGCGCGATGTCCATATCCCCTGCGATGGTGAGCTCGTAGCCAGTGCTGGATAAGACGACAGCTTGAATAGCTGCCTTATTCTGTTCTGTATTCACAGACATCAGCAGAATTACACCGACAGCTATCGATAGCAGGATCAGTCCAAGCAGCAGTTTGGCGAGTTTCTTAATCATCTGTTTCCAATTAATGGTGGTCTAGGGGGCAAACCAGCCTGACTTCTCAATAACAAGGCTAGTAGTCCCATGCCTTGGGGCCGCCTAGTTTAACGGATTGACTTGTCACTTGCACGATGGAGCTTGCGCGGCGAGGGCAGAGCTTGAATTGTTCATAGTTGCCGCTTTCATTGCGTTAGAGCGGGCATTATAATGCCCTCTTTCCGGCAGGGGCGTGAAACCCTCTTTATTGCAAGCAGCGACCTTGATTATCCAAGTTCGCATATTAGCGATTTCAACTACAGTGACCGAAGCAATGAGAACAGCATCAGTAGAACGCAATACCAAGGAAACACAGATTTCGGTAGCCGTGAATCTCGATGGCACCGGCAAGCTTGAGGTCGATACTGGCCTGCCGTTTCTTGACCACATGCTGGACCAGATAGCGCGGCACGGGCTAATAGATATTTCTGTAAAGGCGGTGGGTGATCTCGAGATCGACGCGCATCACACGGTTGAAGATATTGGTATTACGCTTGGCCAGGCCTTCGATAAAGCTCTCGACAAGACTGGGATTCGCCGCTATGGGCACGCCTATGTGCCACTCGATGAGGCGCTCTCCCGTGTGGTTATCGATTTTTCGGGCCGGCCGGGATTGGACTACCATTGTCAATTCGTCAAAGGTACCGTAGGCGCATTCGATGTCGATTTGTTTCACGAGTTCTTTCAGGGCTTTGTGAATCATGCTTTGGTGACGCTGCATATCGACAATATCCGTGGTAAGAATGCACATCACCAGATCGAGACGATATTTAAGGCTTTCGGTCGTGCTGTGCGCATGGCTATCGAGGCCGACTCTCGACAAGCGGGTGTTATTCCGTCCACTAAAGGGACGCTTTAGGCTGGCTTATTCGGTCGGTAGAGTTTTCTAGCCCCCTTTTTTAAGCACGCCAATCGAGCTAACCTAGACTAGTCGCTAAATGAATAAGATCGCAGTAATTGATTACGGCATGGGTAATCTGCATTCGGTTGCGAAGGCATTGGAACATGTCGGCCGCGAATTGGATGAGCAGGTAGAAGTTGTCGTGACAGCAGATGCAAATGTGATTGCCAGCGCCGATCGCGTTATTTTTCCTGGCGTAGGTGCTATTCGAGACTGCATGGCAGAAATTTTGCGGTTAGATGTCGATCAGATCGTGAAAGACGCCATTCAGTCGAAGCCCGTTCTTGCTATCTGTGTCGGCATGCAGGCTTTAATGCATTCGAGTGAAGAGAACGGCGGCATTAAATGTCTGGGCTTCCTTGAAGGTGAGGTTCGATTCTTTGGTGACGATCTTCGTGATGCAGATGGTCGGCGTTTGAAAGTGCCGCACATGGGTTGGAACCAAGTAACTCAGACCATAGACCACCCATTATGGAAAGACGTGCCAGACAATAGCCGTTTCTATTTTGTGCACAGCTATTATGTTCAAGCGCAGAAGCAGGGCATGATCACTGGAACGGCGAACTACGGAAATGATTTCGTCGCGACACTCGCCGACAATAATATTTTTGCAACCCAGTTCCACCCCGAGAAAAGTCAAACAGTAGGTCTAACTCTGCTGCGTAATTTTCTGCGCTGGAATGGAAAGCTTTAGTGCTTTAGATGCAGGAAAATGAAGATAGAAACCAACGAATAAGTTTGATGACAGTTTAAGAGCAATGCGATGTTAGTAATACCAGCAATAGATTTGAAAGACGGTCAGTGTGTCCGCCTCAAGCAGGGGCGCATGGAAGATTCTACTGTTTTTTCCGATGATCCTGTGAGCATGGCCGGCATTTGGCAGGCTAAAGGTGCTCGACGCCTGCATATCGTTGACCTGAATGGCGCCTTCGCCGGCACTCCAGTTAATGCGGAGATTGTCGCCAAAATTGCTGCGGCCTATCCAGATCTGCCGATCCAGATTGGCGGCGGCATTCGGAGTATGGAGAGTGTCGAGTTCTATATTAATGCTGGTGTCAGCTACGTGATTATCGGTACACAAGCGGTGAAGAAGCCGGATTTCGTGAAAGAGGCATGTGAGGCCTATCCTGGTAAAATTATTGTTGGTATCGATGCCATTGAGGGCATGGTTGCAACGGAAGGCTGGGCAGATGTATCCGATATTTCTGCTGTAACTCTAGCGGAAAAGTTTGCAGACTATGGCGTCGAAGCAATTGTCTACACCGATATCAACTGTGATGGAATGATGCGCGGTGTAAATCTTGAGGCGACGAAAGAGTTGGCGGATCACTCGCCTATTCCGGTCATCGCCTCAGGTGGGGTTAGTAAATTAGCCGACATCGCTGCGATTCGCGAGGAATGCGAAACCTCCGCTGGCGGTGGGATTATGGGCGTAATTACTGGGCGCGCAATCTATGAAGGCAGCCTTGACCTTGCGCTCGCACAGCAACTCTGTGACGAAGAAATTAACCAGTCGGACTAATCCATAATGGCTCTTGCTAAGCGAATAATCCCCTGTCTCGACTGCGAGAATGGACGCGTCGTAAAAGGCGTCAAGTTTCTCGATATACGCGACGCGGGCGATCCTGTCGAAGTGGCTAAGCGTTACTGCGATGCTGGTGCTGATGAGATTACCTTTCTTGATATTACTGCTAGCCACGAGGGCAGAGAGACGACCGTTCACACGGTGGAGGCGATTGCTAGTCAGGTGTTTATTCCCTTAACTGTTGGTGGCGGCATACGCACGCTAGAAGATATTCGCACCATGTTAAACGCCGGGGCAGATAAAGTCGGCATCAATACAGCAGCGGTTGTGAATCCAGATTTCGTTCGTGAGGCAGCAGAACGCTTCGGTTCGCAATGCATAGTTGTCGCTGTTGATGCCAAGCGGGTATCGCAAGAGGGTGAGCCACTAAAGTGGGAGATATTCACTCACGGTGGTCGCAAGGAAACAGGCATCGACGCGATTGAGTGGGTTAAGCGCATGGCGGCTTATGGCGCAGGTGAAATATTGCTAACCAGCATGGACAGAGATGGCACGAAGAGTGGATTCGACTTAGAGCTCAATCGTGAAGTAAGTCGTGCCGTGCAGGTGCCGATAATCGCGTCAGGTGGTGTGGGAAATCTTCAGCATTTGGTCGATGGTGTGTTGGAGGGTGAGTCCGATGCGGTGCTCGCTGCTAGCATCTTTCACTTCCAGGAATATTCAATTCAGGAAGCGAAGCAATACATGGCGGACAAAGGAATCGAAGTTCGACTCTGAGTTTTTATCTCTGAACTCTTTCCAAACTATTTTAGTTTAAGTCGCTCTGTGCGAAAGATCCCGTTGTGTTGATTATCCGGGCTGGCTTGAATGCATTGATTCCCTTCAGCACATTCAGCGCCTCGTTCAATGGGTAGTCATTAACTAGCACTTCCTCAGCTGAAATCAGCGCCTCCGCCAGTCTTTCGTTCTCTGTGCTAGGGGTGTTGCTGTTTTCCAGGTGGCCGTCTAGATCCGCTTCGTTGTATTGCATAACGTTGGCTGAGCGCCGCGTAACGAATGCCTCCTCGACGAGGATGTCCGGCTCGATACCCTGGGCCTGAATCGAGCGGCCGCTTGGCGTGAAGTACAGTGAAGTAGTCAGTTTGATCGCGCGCTTTTCGTCCAAGGGTAAAACGGTTTGGACGGAGCCTTTGCCGAAGCTGCGCGTGCCCATGATGATTGCTCGACCGTGATCCTGCAGGGCACCAGCTACAATCTCTGAGGCCGATGCGGAGCCGTTGTTTATTAGTATGACTAATGGCACATCGCCAGCCACAGTTTTGTGTGTGGCAGAATAATCTAGTCCGGTCTGTTCTAGCCGGCCCTCGGTGTACACGATTCGGCCTTCACTAATGAATGCGTCAACCACGCCCACCGATGCCTGCAATATTCCGCCGGGATTGTTGCGTAGATCTAGTACCATGCCCTCGATAGGCTGATCGATAGCTGCGTTTTCTGCATACAATGTTTCGATCTCTTCTTCGAGCTCGTTGCCGGTGTTGACGCGAAACTGCGAGATGCGCAAGTAGGCATAGCCCGGAGCAATAATTCGACTGCGCACGCTAGCGATGGAGATGACCTCGCGTGTTATCGTAACGTCGAATGGTTCCTGTCCTTCTCGGGCAACAGTAACGGTGACGTCGGTGCCGGGTGCTCCGCGCATCATCTGTGCCGCTTCCTCGGGCATGATTTCTCGAAGTGGCTTGCTGTCTATCCGGATTATGAGATCGCCAGCCTTGATGCCTGCGCGATCAGCTGGAGAATCGTCGATAGGGCTGATAACCCGGATGTAGCCATTCTCGCGTCCAACTTCCACGCCCAGCCCGCCGAACTCGCCGCTAGTGCTTTCTTCTAGTAGCTCAAGCTCATCGTCCGTTAAATAAGAGGAATGCGGATCGAGTCCTGCGAGCATGCCGCGGATTGCGTTCTCCAGTAGCGTCTTATCGTCGATCTCTTCTACATAGGACATGCGGATGCGGTCGAGGGCCTGAGTAAACATTTTTACTTCATTTAAGGGAAGAGGCAGTGCTTCTTGTTGGTTCTGTGCACTTATTTGTGTTGGCAGGGCCAGCGCTAGAAGTAGCGATAGCCTCGTTATCGTTGATGCAGATAGTGGCTTCTTCGCCGAGAAAAATGGAAGTGCTGATGGGGCAAAATTCATAGCTAGATCCTGGTTATTCTTTGCTTTTGTCAGCCGATTTGCTAATGCGCAGTGATAGTCTTTTGATATATTAGGAGGCTGTTTATACGATTGATCCTAGTGTTTCAGTTTATTCCTAAATAGGCAAATTCGATGAGACTGCTCTCACATGGAATAAGATCGACTGTGTGCTGAGAATATTTCACTCGGAGAACCATCGGGTTGGATTTTGAGCCTCGCCGTGATGGCGTATCTCGAAATACATACCCGGGGTCTGGCTGATACCTCGACTTCCTGTCAGTTCGTTGGCCATGCCGGAGGTCGCCACAACGTCGCCCGCGTCTACCCAGTCGCCGGCCTGCTTCGATAATGCCTGGTTTGCGCCGTACAGGGACATATAGCCTTGGCCGTGATCTACGATTACCAGTAATCCAGTGCCTCTTAGCCAGTCCGAGAAGACCACGCGCCCGGGATGAATTGCCTGAACGGGAGTGCCTTCGCTCACTGCTATGATTATACCTTGCCGGGTCAAATCGCCATCACCGTAGCGCGAGCCGAAGCGATCAGTAATCTGTCCAATAACAGGCATGGAAAGTTTGCCGAGCTGCAAATCGAATGGAGAGCGTTGCATGGACGTTGGAATATTAGCGACAGCGCGATTAATTTCCTCGATAAGCTTCTGCAATTGCAACTGACCAATTTCTAGCTGCTCCAGCTGGGAGCTGCGTGAAGCAATATCGGCGCGTAGCTGTCTGAGTGCAAGCTCGCGCCCCGCTTTCGATTCGCTGAGGCGCTCTAGGGAGTTTTTTAGCGTTAGCTGCTCCTCTTTGAGATCGACTGTTTTAATTTCTAGACTCTGGTTAACATTCTGAACTTCGTCTAGGGTTTCCTGAAATGATGCGATGCGTTCGAGCTGGGCCTGTGTAAAAACTCGGTGGTAGTAGACCATGCGCGTGCTCTTAGAGAGATCTTCTTGGTTTAACAGAAGTTCTATGGCGCTCTGGCTGCCTGTCATGTAGGCGGTGCGAATAACTTGTTCGAGAATTTTGCTTTGCACAGCCTTCTTGTCGCTTAATTGATTCGCCTGCAGTGATAGGGATGCGATCTCCGATTCTGTTTCGGCTAGCGCCGTTTCGGTTGCTGATATTGACTGGCTGAGTGCTGATATCTGTAAGTCTGCTTGTTGTAGATTCTCGAGTTCGACTGACTGCGTGGACTTGGCAGTAGTGAGCCAAGATTGAATCTCACTAATCGCATCACCAACAGCAGAAAGTTCTTGCTGCGCTTGTGCGCTGGTCTCCGCCGCATGAGTCTGAGGGGATGCCCAGCCTGAAATTAGGACTAAGGGAAGCAGCAAGGCTAGCCTTAATTTCAAGTGAGTATGGCGCAGTAACTGTTTCATCGAATGGCTTTGTTACCGTTTATCTCGTCTGCTTGAAATTCTATCTATTTCAGAAGGATTTTACCGGTCATCTCTTTCGGCACGGACATGTCCAGCAGTGAGAGTAATGTAGGGGCAAGATCTGAGAGGCTGCCATCGCTGACAAATTGGCGACCGCTAGTTCCAACGTACACCAGTGGGACAGGACCGCTAGTGTGAGAAGTAAGCGGTTGATTGGTCTTAGGGTCTAGCATCTGTTCCACGTTGCCGTGGTCTGCCGTGATCAGTAGTTCAGCGCCTGATGCTTCGACTGCGGCTACGATCTCCCCTAGGCACTTATCTACGGCCTCCACTGCTTTCACGGCGGCATCGAAATCCCCCGTGTGTCCAACCATGTCGCCATTGGCATAGTTGCAGATGATCGCGTCATATTTATGAGAGCGAATCGCTGCTACTAAAGCGTCAGTGAGTTCGTATGCTGACATCTCCGGTTGCAAGTCGTAGGTCTTTACATCCGGCGATGGAATTAGGATGCGATCTTCGTTTTCGAATGGCTTCTCGCGTCCGCCATTAAAGAAGAAGGTGACGTGCGCATATTTCTCAGTTTCAGCGATGCGCAATTGAGTTTTGTTCTGATCGGCCAAATATTCTCCAAGCACGTTGTCGAGTTTGTTTGGCGGATAGGCGCAGCTTGCAGGAATGTCTGCTGCGTATTCGGTAAGCATTACGAAATCACTGAGACTAGGATTTGCTTTGCGTTGAAATCCATCGAAATCATTATCGACAAATGCCCGAGTAATCTCTCGTGCACGATCGGCGCGAAAGTTCATGAACACTACAACATCGTCATCGGAGACTATTGCAGGCGCATCAGATTCGGAGCCTACAAGGCTCGGCTGTACAAATTCATCGTCTTCGTCACGCTGATAGGCGGCTTCTAGCGCTGCAGTAACATCATCATATTGAAATTCTGCTTTTTCTTGTGTGAGCATGTCGTAGGCTGGCTGGACGCGGTCCCAGCGATTGTCTCTGTCCATGGCATAGAAGCGGCCGCAGATTGATGCAACGCGCCCCTTGCTAGAGCCTAGTAGTGTTTTTTCTGCGCGAAGCAGAGACGAGATTGCGCTGCGCGGAGGTGTATCGCGTCCATCTAAGAATGCGTGCAAGTAGATTTTAGGCGCGCCGTTACGAATCGCGAGTTCGATCATGGCGATGATTTGGTCTTCGTGGCTGTGAATCCCGCCAGGGGACATAAGCCCAAAAATATGCAGAGCTGAATTTGCGTCGATGGATTTTTGTACGGCGGAAGTTAACACTGGATTCGAAAAGAACGTGCCTTCTTCTATGTCTTTGTCGATTCGAGTTAGGCTTTGGTAGACAACTCGTCCAGCACCTAGATTCATGTGACCTACTTCGGAATTGCCCATTTGTCCGGCAGGGAGCCCGACCGACTTGCCCGAAGTATCGATTAGAGCGTGTGGCTTGCTGGCCCAGAGGGAATCCCATGTTGGGCTGTTCGCACTATGGATAGCGTTGCTGCTAGTTTCTTCGCGATGACCCCAGCCATCCAAAATTAGCAATAGTGTGGTCTTCTTCTTGCTGCTGTCGATTTCGCTCATGGGGTGTTTCAAAGTCCTGTAATCGGCTCGCGGATGGAAGATGTCATTATCCTCGAAAGCGATATTCATAGCGAGAAGCTTAGGCCAAGTGAGCAATCTATTAGCTGCGATTTGGCAGGCTGGGTTCGATGTTGCTGTTGTCTGCCTGAGACCTTCTTAATGCCACAGGAGACGTGTATACTTGCAGCCCTTTTTTGTGCAGCTACGCTTGTTGGAGTCGCTGCACAATCGAATCAGATAGAGCCACTGGTGTGCGAGCCAGTTTAGAAACTTGAGAAGATAATGGCGCAATTTTTAGAATTTATTGGCAATCACCTGCTGCTATCTAGCCTCTGGCTGGTTTCGTTTGCGGCTATCGTCTTCTATCATCAGCGTACCGGTAGTAAAGGGGTAGGGCCACAACAGGCTGTTATGCTTATCAACCGTAGCAATGCCGTAGTCGTGGACGTTCGCGACAAGAAGGAATTTGAAGCCGGGCACATCGTCGACTCTATTAATATTCCTCTCTCGAAAATAGATCAGCGGATAAGCGAATTAAAGAAGCATCAAGAGAAGCCGGTAATCGTGGTCTGCAAGCTGGGCCAGCATTCTGGTGAGGCGGCAAAGAAGATTCAGGCGGCGGGATACGAGCAGGTTTATAAGCTGTCCGGTGGAGTGACCGAGTGGAAGGCCCAGTCTATGCCGTTAGTCGTATAGACCTGATAGGCTCAACTAATTATTGTTAATTAACAGACTATAAATAGGATCAATCATGGCAGAGAACGAAGGAAGCAACCCAGAAGCTGCGGCAGCACCTGCTGCGGATCAGCCCGAAGGCCCACATTTCGCCTTGCAGCGCATCTATTTGAAAGATTCCTCATTCGAGTCTCCACGCAGCCCCGCTGTATTCCAATCGCAGTGGCAACCGAAGATCAACTTCGATATTAAGGTGAAAAACTCCAAGATCGAGGATGCCATCTACGAGGTGGTTTTAGTGTTAACGGCTGAGGCGACTCTTGAAGAGAAGCCAGGCTTCATCGTTGAAGTGCATCAGGCTGGTATATTCATTGCTAAAGACTTCGATGCTGCTCGATTAGAGCAACTATTGTCCACGGTTTGTCCGAATATCTTGTTCCCATACGCCCGGGAAGCGGTCGATGGGCTTGTAGTAAGGGGTAGTTTTCCTGCGCTTATGCTTCCGCCAACCAATTTTGATGCGCTGTATGCGCAGCAAAAGCAGGCTGCAGAGGCTAACAGCGGCGAAGACCCAACATCCTAAGCGAGCAAATAAGCAGGGTTAGTTGCCTGTAGCGAAGCCGAGTTGACGCCAGGCCTCAAAGACCACGACAGCCGCCGCATTGGAGAGATTCAAGCTGCGGCTGTCTGCTAGCATTGGAATCCTGAGCAGCTTCGTGGGTCCTAGCTGTTCTCTGATCTCAGCCGGCAAGCCGCGGGTTTCCGGCCCGAATACTAAGAAATCTCCCTCTTCGAAGTGGCATTTGCTGTAGTGCAGGGTGGCCTTGGTGCTAATTCCGAAAAGTCGATTCTCACCTTGCTGCTGCATAAAGTCTTCCCAGTCCTCATATTGCGAAATACCGGCAAATTCGTGGTAATCCAGTCCAGCCCGGCGCATTCTCTTGTCATCGAGCTCGAAGCCATAGGGTTTTATCAGGTGTAACTGTGAACCTGTATTTGCAGCTAAACGGATAATATTTCCGGTGTTTGGAGGTATTTCAGGCTCAAAAAGCACGATATTGATCAAAAATTCACCAGTTAGCTAGGCGCTGTTCATTTAACGATTATTAAAATAGGAAAATTTAGATTTCCTGATTATTCGAAACTTTCCCCTGTTTTGCCCGTGATTTTGTGACTCAGCTGCCACTTCTTCCCAAGCCTGTTCATATTACCCCTAATTTATCCCACTGATTACGGTATTTTGTTTTAGAATTTAGTGGCTTAAACGATATTCCTGTATGGCTTCCTTAAAGTTTTGGGCGCGCTTGCGTGCAAGACGGGATTTTTAGCTCCTTAAAAGAAAGCAAGAGCTTAGATTTATTGGCACCTAGGCGGCAGATATCCTGCCGTGATTATGAAAGGGCGATAATGCAATTTTTCAAGAAAAAAGCAAAGTCTAACAGCAGAGTTGGTGTGGTCGTCAGCTCCGATCAGCTCGTTGTCGCCCATATGGGAGAGCGCGACGGTGCCCCGTATTTGCTCGATTTTGAGCGCGTTGCCCTGGAGTCGGAGAAGAATGTGAACAAGGCGCTGGCGAATATAGTGAAAGCCATGAATGTCGAGGGCAAACAGTGCAGCCTCGTCCTGAACCGAAAAGATTACAACCTGCATCTCGTGGAAGCGCCGGAAGTTGAAGCCAGTGAGTTGAGAGCCGCCGTGCGCTGGAAGATCAAAGATCTTCTGGATATGAAGGTGGAAGACGCCGCGCTTGATGTGTTTCAGGTGCCGGAGGCCGCCTACCGCGGCCGTAAGATGGTGTATGTGGTTGCTTCGCTGAAGGCTAAGATCAAGAGCGTGGTGAGCATGGTGGCTGAAAGCGGCCTAGAATTGGCGGTAATCGATATCCCAGAACTCGTGATGCGTAATCTGTCCAGCCACTATATCGAAGATGAAAACGGTGTGGCGTTCATGGATCTGCCCCGTAACGGCAGCACCATGAATATTACGCGTAACGGCGAGTTGTATCTCAGTCGACGAATCAATACCCAGCTGGCCCCAGACGTAATGCAATCTCCTGAGTGGGAAAGCTTGAAAGATAGGCTCGTCCTAAGGCGCATCGGTTTCGACGTAGGTCTCCCAGCCAAAGGTTTTTCATTGTAGAAGACCCGGTTAGTTACTGCGTGGTCGGCGAGAATCTATACAGATATACGAACTACGGTTTTTATACAAACCAAGTTACGGCGGAGGAAGAAGCGGGTGTGTGTGAAGTGGCTTCAAATCAAACCTGTCTGCCTAATTATGCGGCGGCACCTGATAAGATGCTTATTACCAACAATGTGGACAATGCTGGTTTGTCGGCGTTCACTGTGGCAACGCAAACGCTAAGGCGCAATGCGCTGGTTGCCATTCAATTCAACTTCACTGCGAATAACGACTCCGTTGTTCTGAGACATGAGGCGCTGACCCGAAGTGTTCCCTAATTCAAGCAATGGCATAAAGCAGCACACTAATAACTTTTCTCATCAATCGGGAATAGGCCTGCCTGCGGCGATATTTGTAATTACGCTCATGGCGGTAATTGCCGTAGCGGTAAATCAACTGGTTAGTCAGAATGCTCAAACCTTCGAAGAGGAAGTGAATCTCACGCGCGCATTTTACGCGGCGGAATCAGGTGCCGGCTTTGTCATGAATACGGTTTTCCCGCCAGAAGAATACCCTACCTATGCAGTTAACGCAGAGTGCATAGTTATGGAACGTGTCTATGACTTTATAGTAGATGGTTTGAATCAGTGCTCGGCAACCGTGACTTGTGATCCAGTTACGATAGGTACAACTAACTACGCAACAGTACAAAGTAAAGGGGTTTGTGGGGACGTTGAGCGAACGGTGCAAATACGAACGGTTTACTAGGTTTGAAGTTGTCAGGCGAGAGCTAGATATCTATCCCTTGTAGCATTGCTGCGCAGTTATTGATTCCAAATAGCAAAGTAGAGGATGACGGAAACAATAGCGATGGTGGCCGCCGCTGTTAGCCCGTAAGTCCATATAGAGCTCACACCAACTGTTGTTGTGTAGGGATCAGTATCAAGATTCTTGTCGTTCTCACGATTGCTGATATCGCGTTGCAGCTTGATTCGATAGTTGTCTTCTTTCTCCAGCAAGTCCCATCCTGCCTTTGCCTCAACAGCTAGAACTTCCTGCATTTTCTTATTGTCTACAAACAGCGGTGTCTGTGCCTGCATTGTCTTGAATTCTTGACTCATTGGAAGCTCCAATAGATGTTCTTTTTCTGATGGACGTTTGGGTGCTGGATGCGTACTCTATTTTGGTGTGTATGAGTTTGATTTGCAACGACTTAATTGCAAGATCTAGCCATTCTGGATATCACTGTCCTCCACCGGCTCGCCTAGCTCCTTAATCTTCCGAGTCAGCGTATTTCGACCCCAGCCCAGCAGGTTCGCTGCATCTCTCCTGCGCCCCGCAGTATGTTTTAGCGCGATATCGATCATCGTGCGCTCGAACATGGGTGTAGCTTGATTGAGAATGCCTACGTTGCCCAGGCTGAGTTGATGATCTGCCCACTGATGTAAGCCTTGGGTCCAGTCGCCGCTGTGGCTAGCTACGGCCTCCTGTGTGGCAAACTCTGGAGGTAAGTCTGCAAGATGTACCTCCCGACTCGAAGCCATGACGGTAATCCAGCGGCAGAAATTTTCTAGTTGGCGCACGTTGCCGGGCCAATTGAGTTCCATGAGGTATTTCTCGGTCTCTGGGCGTAGCGTTTTCGGTTCGACGTCTAATTCCTTGGCTGCGGAATGTAGAAAGAAGTTCGCGAGTTTTGGAATGTCCTCGCGTCTATCGCTCAAACGCGGTATGTGAATGCGAATTACATTGAGTCTATGGAATAGGTCTTCGCGAAATTCGTGTTGCTCTACTAGCTTCTCCAAGTCCTGATGCGTAGCCGCGATGATGCGCACGTCGACCTTGATAGATGTGTGTCCGCCTACGCGATAGAACTCGCCGTCGGAAAGTACGCGCAGTAGGCGCGTCTGTGTGTCGGCCGGCATGTCGCCGATCTCATCTAGAAACAGTGTGCCTCCATCGGCCTGTTCGAAGCGGCCAGTGCGCTGCGAAGTTGCGCCGGTGAACGCGCCTTTCTCGTGGCCAAACAGCTCCGACTCAATCAGTTCTTTAGGTATGGCGGCGACATTAAGCGGCACGAAGGTCTTGTCGCTACGAGGACTATGTTGATGCAGGGCGCGTGCGACCAATTCCTTGCCGGTTCCCGACTCGCCGTTGATAAGCACCGAAATATTGGACTGTGAGAGTCGGCCGATGGCTCTGAAAACCTCCTGCATAGCAGGAGCCTCGCCGATGATCTCTTGGCTCTTAACTACTTCAGTCTCGTCACTTACTTCGTGTTGTTCACGTGAGTGTTCCAGTGCGCGATTCGTCATCGCGACAGCGTCTTCAATGTCGAAGGGTTTCGGGAGGTATTCAAATGCTCCTCGGCTATAGGATGAAACGGCACTATCCAGATCCGAGTGTGCGGTCATTATGATGACGGGTAGTTGTGGGTGTTGTTCTTGGATGGTTGAAAGCAGGTCTAGACCGCTTATGCCCGGCATGCGGATGTCACTAATTATCGCATCCGGCAGCTCCTGTTCGAGACGGTGTAGCAGATCATTGCCGTTCTCGAAAGACTCGGTATTAAGCCCTGTTTTACCGAGTGATTTTTCCAGCACCCAGCGGATGGATCGGTCGTCATCCAGTATCCATACAGAATTACTTGAGTTCATAAATCAGCACCTTCTGAAGCTAGAGGCTTGCGCCCGGCATTTGTTGAATTTCCTAATTCGCATATCAAATCTCTAGCTCCCCGCAGGAGCAATTGGTAAGAGCACGGTAAAACACGTTGCGCCCGGTTTGCTCTCACACTCAATGAGTCCATTGTGTTGATTGACAATGGAGTGTGTTATCGAGAGTCCGAGTCCGGTTCCCTCGGCGCGTCCGCTAATCATCGGGTAGAAAATGGAGCCGATCATATCCGCTTTGATTCCTGGTCCGTTGTCGATAATTTTTATGCTTGCAACTAATCTGTGAAACTTGGCACCTATTGTTGCATTACGAATTATCCGAGTGCGTAGATAGATACGGCCAAGATTGTGTTCCACCGTTGGGCTATACAGTGCCTGCATCGCATTGCGTACGATGTTCAACATCGCCTGAATAAGTTGCGAGGAATCGGCTAGCACTGGAGGTATGCTCGGATCGTAGTCGCGGATGAGTTCGATGCTGTTTCCGCTTATCTCCGCCTGCACCAAAGATCTAACTCTCTCCAACACTTCGTGGAGGTTGGTCGGCTGCATCTTAAGTGCTTGTCTAGAGCCAACCAGACGATCTACTAACTTGTGTAGACGATCGGCCTCTTCGATGATCACATTGGTGTAGTCAGTAAGCTCTTCGCTATCGAGCTCTGCGGCTAAGAGCTGGGCCGCGCCACGGATGCCGCCAAGAGGATTTTTGATCTCGTGTGCGAGACCGCGAACCAACTCTCTCGTCGTTGCGTGTGTGCTGTTCAAAGACTCCTCACGGTTTATTCGGTAAGAGTGCTCTAGCGAGCTAATCTCAAGCAGCACGCATTGCTCGCCGTCTTGTTCGAATGGCGTAATTGTATAGTCGGCGTCCACTGTCTTGCCGTGCATTAGCTGTAGCTGCGCCTGCCGCTTGGTAAAGCTATTGCTATTGGTCAGAGCTGTTTGCATCTCGCCTATGTCCTCGGCCGCTTTGATGAACACGTCGCTAATGAATAGCTTGCTGGCTTTGCGGACGCTAATTTCCAGCAAATTCTCGGCGGCGACGTTGAGATAGAGTAGGCGTAGATTCTTATCCATCACCACAACACCAGTCTTCTGGTTATCCAACAGTCGCTTGTGTGCGTTGTTTAGAGTCACGGTTCGCTATTTCTCAATGATTATAATGTGCGCCATAAGCGCGGTTCAGCTCTCGAAACTTAAGCATGCGACTGACATCCGGATAGCAAAGGCATCTCTTAAGCTTGGTATGCAATAAGCAAACCAATAAACTGTAAGCCGATAGGTCGCTGTTTATGGGGCTGATGCACAGTCTCGGCCATGTGCCTGCGGTTATGGTTGGGAATTATGCACCATAATAGTGCGCCCAGCGGTATGCTGCAATATTCTCAGGCATAAAAAAGCCCGGTCAACAGACCGGGCTTTTTGGTAATGCGAGGCTAGTGTTTAAGCCAAGCCTTCTTTCGTGGTCTTGATGATAGCTGCTGCGACCTTGTACGGATCGGCATTCGAAGCAGTACGTCTGTCTTCAAGGCGTCCCTTCCAGCCATCTTCAACGGTGCCAATTGGGATGCGAATTGACGCGCCGCGGTCAGAAACACCGTAGCTGAATTCATCGATAGATTGAGTCTCGTGCAGGCCAGTCAAGCGCTGGTCGTTGTTTGCACCATAGACGCTGATATGCCTATCGATATTCTTGCCAAACTCTTCGCAAATCTTGGTGAATACTGATTCATCACCATCTTCACGCATGCGGCCATTGGAGAAGTTAGCGTGCATACCTGAGCCATTCCAGTCTAGTTCTTTGCCGAGAGGCTTGGGCTCGTAGTTGATAGACAGGCCATAACGCTCAGCAGTGCGCTCCAAGAGGTATCTTGCGATCCAAGTTTGATCGCCAGCTTCCTTTGCGCCTTTTGCAAAAATTTGGAATTCCCACTGACCAGCGGCAACCTCAGCATTGATGCCTTCGAAGTTAAGACCGGCTTCAAGGCAGAGGTCCATGTGGTCTTCGATTACGTCGCGGCCGAAGGCATTCTGGGCGCCAACGGAGCAGTAATAGGGGCCTTGAGGGCCAGGATAACCGCCTGATGGGAAGCCAGGGGGAAGGTTAGTCTTCATATCCCAAAGGAAATATTCTTGTTCGAAACCGAACCAAAAGTCAGCATCATCATCATCGATAGTGGCGCGACCATTTGAGGAGTGCGGCGTGCCGTCGGCATTTAATACTTCAGTCATTACGAGGTAAGCGCTGGCACGATCGGGGTCGGGGTAGACCGCTACTGGCTTAAGTAAGCAGTCGGAATCATTGCCTTCGGCTTGCTGGGTGGAGCTGCCGTCGAATGACCACACGGGGCATGCTTCAAGAGTGCCGTCAAAATTGTCGCGCACTTGAGTCTTGCTGCGTAGAGTTTGAGTTGGCTTATAACCATCTAGCCAGATGTATTCTAATTTAGATTTCATTTTCTATCCCTTCTCCTAATCGATATCGACTACTTATAATGTATGACTTGTGCTCGTTTTTCCGTACCCGTGCTGGGCATTAACTGCTTTGCACCGCGCTGGCGCAGCTGAGAGAGCCTATCAGCTATTGCTGTCACTTTAGCAAGGAGCAGCCTTTTAGTTATCCGCCGAATAATCGACTATACTTTCGCGGCTTGCCTTGTGCGCTAGGGGAAGAGCAAAATATATGCCATTACTGGCATCGCTGCAAAGCCCTATTTTGCTAGGGGCAGAATTTGCCAGCAAAGCAATCTGCACCACTATGGGGCTTTCTTGAAATAAACGCACTAATATAGTGCAAATCTGTGTTGTTTCTGGCGATATGTCGTCCTGAGCCCCAAATCCTTACAGGATGTCGCCTCAGGCCGAGCCGGCCACAGAGTTAATTAAAGAGTAGATAGAAAAAAGATGTTATTCCTCGTTAAGCTTTTTCCTGAAATCACCATCAAGACCCGCCCAGTACGTCGGCGCTTTATTCGTCAGCTGCGTAAGAACATCCGATCCGTTGTTTCCGAATTTGATCCGGCGGTGTCTGTAACAGGAGAGTGGGACAATCTGGAGGTCGAAACGTCGACGGAAAACCCAGAAGTTCTAGCGCAAATAAGCGAACGGCTAGCCTGTACGCCGGGTATCGCGAAGTTTCTACACGTGGATAAGCACCCTCGCACAGACTTGGATGGGATGGTGGATCTGGCGCTAGCGTACTACCGTGAAAAGTTAGTGGGTAAGACCTTCGCCGTGCGCTGCAAACGCAGCGGCAAACACGCGTTCAAATCGACCGATGTTGAGCGCCATGTAGGCGCTGGACTTAATACTCAGACCGAGGCTGCGGGCGTGCGCCTGAAGGACCCCGATATCACCGTCTTGATAGAAGTGCGCGATGACTCTGTTTTCATGGTGCGCGACCAGAAGCTCGGTATCGGTGGGTTTCCCCTAGGTTGTCAGGACTCGGTACTGTCGCTGATCTCGGGTGGCTTTGATTCGTCTGTGTCGAGCTATCTGTGTATTAAGCGCGGCTTACAAACTCACTACTGTTTCTTCAATCTTGGCGGCAGGGCGCACGAGCTTGCGGTGAAGGAAGTGGCCCTGTTTACGTGGATGAAGTATCACTCTTCGCATCGCGTGAAGTTTATCTCGGTTCCCTTCGAGGGCGTGGTGGAGGAGATACTGAGCAAGGTAGATAACTCGCAGATGGGCGTCATCCTAAAGCGCATGATGCTGCGTGCCGCCGAGAAGATTGCGGCGGACCTGCACATAGAGGCGCTAGTGACGGGCGAGAGCGTTGCGCAGGTGTCTAGCCAGACCCTGCCCAACCTAGCCGTTATCGATTCCGTAACCGATTGCTTGGTGCTACGGCCTCTGGCGACAACCGACAAACAGCAGATTATCGATATCGCCAGAGAGATTGGCACCGAAGAGTTTTCCAAGGACATACCGGAGTACTGCGCCGTTATTTCCAACAAGCCCACTACCCGCGCACGCACGCATCGCATAGAACGCGAAGAGTCGCGATTCGACTTCGCTGTCTTGGATGCCGCTATAGGCAGCGCTAAGCATCAGCTGATCACCGAGCTGTTGGCTGATCTGGATGGCGAAACCGCTGAGGTTAAGATCGTAGATAGCTTAGACAGTAGCAGTACGGTTATCGATATTCGTCACCCGGATGGGCTCGAGATCAAGCCACTGATACTGGTTGGGCAAAACCAGCCAGGCGAGCTGCTAAATATACCGTTCTATCAGCTACGCAGCGGCTTCGCAGAGCTCGACAAGAGCAAGAATTATCTCCTGTATTGTGGCAAGGGCATGATGAGCCGCCTCCATGCCGCCAATTTAATCGACGAGGGCTTCCCCAATGTCGCCGTCTTGGAGCTAGCGCAGCCCCCAAAACACTAGAATCGCCAGCCTTTAAGCCAATTAATGCCTTAGATTACTAATCTTTCGGCGCTGTCTCGTGTATACTCGCCGCCTTTTGTGCAGCCGCTCTAGATCCTATTGCCTAGGGAATTATCCAAGGCAATAGTGACAAGATCAGGGCTGCAACCTAGCTCTCCATTTGGAGGCTGTCGACAGAATATTTAGGCGGAACTACTGTGATTGAGAAGATACGAAATATTGCGATTATCGCGCACGTTGACCATGGTAAGACTACGTTGGTTGATAAGCTGCTGCATCAATCGGGAACTATTGAGTCGCGCGGCGAGAATGTCGAGCGAATGATGGATTCGAACGATCAGGAACGCGAGCGCGGTATCACGATTCTTGCGAAGAACACGGCGATCAACTGGAATGGCTACCACATCAATATTGTGGATACGCCGGGTCACGCCGACTTTGGTGGTGAGGTTGAGCGTGTACTCTCGATGGTCGACTCAGTGCTGCTGCTCGTAGATGCCGTCGATGGACCGATGCCGCAGACTCGTTTCGTTACACAGAAGGCATTCGCGCAAGGCCTCAATCCAATTGTAGTGATCAACAAGATCGACCGCGACGGCGCTAGACCGGACTGGGTGGTCAATGAAGTATTCGACCTATTCGATAAGCTGGGTGCAACCGACGAGCAGCTAGACTTTCCTATTATCTACGCCTCGGCTCTAGAGGGTTTCGCCGGCCACGAGATGGAAGAAATGAAGGACAACATGGAGCCGTTGTTCGAAACTGTGATCGAGAAAGTGCCGCCGCCCGATGTCATAGTCGATGGACCCTTCCAGATGCAGATTAGTGCCTTGGATTACAACAGCTACGTTGGCGTTATTGGTGTGGGCCGCGTTACTCGTGGAACCGTGAAGCGCAATCAACAAGTAGTCATTGTCGATCGTGAAGGAGAAACCCGCAAAGGCAAAATCCTTCAAGTTAAGAGTCATCTAGGCCTCGAGAGAATCGACGTGGAAGAGGCGCACGCGGGCGAGATTGTTTGTATCTCCGGTGTCGACAAATTAAATATCTCAGACACGCTTTGCGACCCGGATCATCCGGAAGCGATGGCGCCTCTGTCGGTGGATGAGCCGACGATCAGCATGACGTTTCAGGTAAATGATTCGCCGTTTGCAGGGCGCGAAGGCAAGTACATTACTACTAGGCAGATCAGAGATAGACTCGAGAGAGAACTACTCTACAACGTCGCGTTGCGCGTCGAACAGGGCGAGACGCCAGACAAGTACAAAGTATCAGGCCGCGGAGAATTACATCTATCCGTGTTGATCGAGAGCATGCGTCGCGAAGGATTTGAGCTCGCGGTGTCACGACCGGAAGTTATTCTTCATGAAGAAGACGGCGTATTGAAAGAGCCCGTCGAATCATTAGTCGTGGATTGCGATGAGCAGCATCAGGGTTCGGTCATGGAAGAGCTAGGCCAGCGCCGAGCTGACCTGCAGGACATGCTGCCAGACGGCAAGGGCCGTGTACGACTACAGTTCTTGATTCCTACTCGTGGCTTGATTGGTTTCCGCTCTATGTTCCTAAGCATGACGTCAGGCTCCGGCTTGATGACTCACGTATTCGATCACTACGGCGACTACAAAGATTTGGACCTGGCTGCGCGCTCTCGAGGCGTCCTAGTCTCCATGGTGAAGGGTAAGGTGCTTGGCTTCTCGCTATTTAATCTGCAGGAGCGTGGCAAATTATTCGTAGGACCAAATGTTGAGACTTACGAAGGTATGATCATCGGCTTGCACAGTCGCGAGAACGATCTAGCCGTTAACCCAATCAAGGGCAAGCAGCTGACCAATGTTCGAGCCTCAGGAACCGATGAGAATATCGTGCTAACACCGCCAACCACACACACGCTCGAGCAGGCTATGGAATTCATCGCCGACGATGAATTGGTTGAGGTGACTCCTGAGAATATCCGCCTGCGCAAGAAATTGCTTACCGAAAATGAGCGCAAGCGACATGGGCGTGGCGCTGCCGCACGCTAGCGTCTCGCGTCGCACTGTCCTAAGATAGGTCCAACCCTACTATGGCTTCAATATAGGGGAATGCGCTCTGGCTGCTCTAGCTAAGGCGCGACAACCCCTTAGTTGGATTAGGCCTTCGCTATGCAGATTCTCTTCCCCGAGCTAAAACCCTATAAACGCCACCAAATAAAAGTCTCAGGCGGTCATGAGCTGTATGTCGATGAGGCAGGTAATGTCGATGGCATAGCTGTTCTGTTCGTGCACGGCGGGCCCGGTGGAGCTTGTGATGCAAGTTCGCGCCGCTTTTACGACCCTGCTGTCTATCGCATCATTACCTTCGATCAGCGTGGCTGCGGACGATCGACTCCTCATGGTGAGCTTGAAGACAATACAACCGGCGACCTGATTGCGGACATGGAAGTTATACGCGAACTTCTCTGCATTGATAGCTGGGTGCTGTTTGGCGGTTCCTGGGGTTCTACTCTGAGTCTGCTCTATGCGCAGGCATATCCTGCGAGAGTGCGAGCACTCATCCTGCGTGGTATTTTTCTTTGCAGGCAGTGTGATTTCGATTGGCTGTATAAAGATGGGGCCAAACGCGTCTTCCCGGATGCATGGGAAGAGTTTGAAGGTCATATACCTGAGGCGGAGCGCGGCGATCTAATGCAGGCCTACTACGAAAGGCTGACGGGCAATGATGAGCTTGCGCGCATGGCTGCAGCAAATCACTGGTCGGCATGGGAAGGGAGCTGTTCCAAGCTGCGACCAAGCCCCAAGGCCTTGGCAGGCTTTACCAAGCCGCACAATGCGCTCGCACTCGCTCGAATAGAGATTCACTATTTCATGAACAAGGGCTTTATTGACGAGAATCACATTCTGGACAATATGCAGCTAATTCGTGACATCCCTGCTCGAATTGTTCACGGACGCTATGATATGGTCTGCCCCCTCGATAACGCACTCGCATTGCATCAGCAGTGGCCGGCGTCGGAGCTTCACATAGTGCGTGAATCAGGCCACTCCGCGTCAGAGCCTGGAACCGTGGATGCCTTGATTCGTGCATCGCAAGACATCGCTAAGAAACTAGACGTCTTAAGCTAAGTCGATTTTTAGTATGGCGAGTAAGGGGTATTAAGTGATCGCACTTATTCAGCGCGTCAGCTGGGCGCAGGTTCATATCGAAAACTCTTTGCACTCTGATATTGGTCAGGGTTTGCTCGCATTGATTGGCATTGAGAAAGAAGACGACGACAAGCTTGCGCAAAAACTGCTCGATAAAATCCTCGCCTACAGAATTTTCGCCGACTCAGACGGTAAGATGAATTTAGACCTAAAGGATGTAGGTGGCGATCTCATGCTGGTGTCGCAGTTTACCCTCGCTGCCGAAACGGAGAAGGGGCTTCGCCCTGGATTCTCGTCTGCTAAGCCTCCCAAGGAGGCCGAAGTAATCTACGATAAACTAGTGCAAGCTTCTCAAGAGCAGCATGAATTTGTACAGTCAGGAAAGTTCGGTGCAGACATGCGGGTAAGTCTGGAGAACGATGGGCCGGTCACGTTTATTCTAAGAGTCTAAGCTTTTCTCTTTCTTTCAAGCACTCTCTTTATTCTGAGGCTTCTGTCTCATCAGCCACTTCGCGCTTCTTCACCATGCGCCCTGCGACAATCCCTAACTCGAACAATAGCCACATTGGTATCGCCAACATCGATTGCGTGAACGGATCGGACGGGGTTAACAACATCCCTACGATGAAGCAGCCGACGATCACATACGGGCGCTTCTCAGACAGAGAGTCTGGCTCGGCAATGCCTGCCCAAATTAATATGAATACGGCGATGGGTACTTCGAAGGCGATGCCGAACGCTAAAAATATGGTGAGCGCGAAGCTGAGTACGCTGTTAATGTCGGGCGATACCGAGATGCCTTCTGGTGCAACCGAGATAAAGAATGCGAAGGCAAACGGAAAGAGCACGTAGCGCGCGAAGGCAATGCCGCCATAGAAGAGCAGCACACTGGATATGAATAGAGGTATGGCAACGCTCTTCTCGTTCTTATAGAGCCCCGGCGCTATGAATGACCAGAGCTGATAGAGAACGTAGGGTGCAGCCAGTAGGAATGAGACATAGAACGTGAGTTTGAATGGAGCGAAAAAAGGTGACGTAGGGTCGATAGCGATCATCGTGGACCCTTCGGGCAAGGCTTCAATCAGCGGATTGACCACGTAGGTATAGATATCATTAGCGAAGTAAAATAGCACCAAGAAGAAAACTATTATCGCGATAATACTTTTGAGGATTCTATCCCGCAGCTCCACCAAGTGATCGATGAGCGTTAACTCTTTCTGTTCGTCAGTTGATGTCATTTTCTTTCGTAGTGTCGGTATTAGTGTCAGAGTCGGCAAGTCTCGGATTCTTGCCGCCGCTATAGATTTGCTTGGCCACATCTTCCGTCTGATTGCTGATGTCCTTCAGCTCATCAGTAAGCGATTTATCATTCTCGGCGAGCGACTCGATAGCGGCGCTCTCTTCGATGCTATTCTTCTTGGCAGTCTCTAGAGAGTCCTGAGAGCTGCCGGGGTCAAAGTTCGCTGAGTTGACGATGTCGTTGGCTGAATTTTTGGTGTCTTTTGCCATGTCCTCGATATTCGACTTGGCATCTTCGATCTCGGCCATAATGGTTTCATTATGGAGTTGGCGACGAATTTCATCAGCGTTCAATTCTCTTTCGATGTCATTCTTCACTTTATGGAAGCTGCGTCGAAATCTGCCGATCCATAATCCGGTGGTGCGCACGGCGCCTGGCAATCGCTCTGGGCCAAGTACAAGCAATGCAATGATAAATATCAGCAGGACTTCAAATGAGCCGATGTTAAACATAGTACGTAACCGGAGTCACAGGCTTAGCCTGCAGATAGAGAAGTGATGCTCGCCGCATCGGTAAACGGTGCGGAAACTGCTTACTTGGGTTCAACTTTCTCGGTAGTGGAGTCGATGGTCTCGCCAGTGACACCGTCATCAGTCTCGTCAGCCTGCTCTTTTTCGTCTTCCTTGATGGCTGTCTTAAAACCCTTCAGGGCGCCGCCTAGGTCTGAGCCCAAATTCTTTAGTCTCTTCGTGCCAAAAAGCATCACTACGATTAATAGAACAATCAGTAGTTGCCAAATTCCAATTCCACCCATGTTAACCTCCAAATCTGATACGTTATATTATGCGTATCGGTAATTAGTTTTGTCGAGATGCCTTTTCTGTAAGGCCGGACATGTTAAAGCGTTTTTCCAGTTCATCCAACACCTGCTGTGGTGTCAGATTAAGATGGCTCAGCATGATCATTGTGTGAAACCATAGATCTGCGGTTTCATTAATAACTGCCTGTTGATTCTTTTCTGTCTGCTCGCTGCAATCCTTGGCAGCCAAAATTGTTTCGGTAGCTTCTTCGCCGATCTTTTCTAAGATCTTGTTGAGGCCCTTCTCGTGCAAGCTGGCAACATAGGAGTCACTGCCGGAAGACTGCTTGCGCTGTTCCAAAATTGCAGCTAATTTTGTTAATACATCAGTCATCTATTTTTTCTTGTACAGTTGGTCCGGCTCAAGCAATACTGGATCGACTGCTTCCCAATTCTCGTTAGATAGCTTCTTATAGAAACAGCTTTCGCGGCCAGTGTGACAGGCGATTCCGCCTACTTGCTCCACTCTGTAGCAGAGAGAGTCATTGTCGCAATCGAGCAGGATTTCTACAAGTTTCTGCACCATGCCGGATTCTTCGCCCTTTCTCCAGATCTTGGCGCGCGAGCGCGACCAATATACTGCGCGTTCCTCTGAAACCGTTGTGCGCAGTGCCTCTCGATTGACCCAAGCCTGCGTGAGAACTCTCCCAGAAGCTGCGTCCTGAGTAATTACAGGTACTAGGCCCTGTTCATTCCATTGAATTTGATCGAGATAGGAAGGCATGGCTTAAGTATGCAGCCTCACCGTCTAAAATACAAAAGGTAAACACCCGCCAAAGCCAGAAATGCTGTGGCTAGAGGTAGGTTTGTCAGGGTCCCGGCGAGGCCAGGAATTAGGCTTAAAGCGGCGGCGGACAAGAGGCTAATGCCAAGTAGTCGAGATTTACGATCTTGGCGTTGTTGGTCCTCGATATGCTGCTTCTGCTGTGCCTGCAGCGACTCGTTAATCTCACCAAGCTGACGGCTCTCGGTAGCTGCGTCGATAAAGAGTTGTGGAAGCTGTGGTAGTTGGTCGATCCAATTTGGAATGTTTTCCTGAAGTCGGCCTAGCAGTGTAAATGGGTTGAGTCGTCTCTTGTTCCAGCTCTCGAGATAGGGAAGGGCGGTCGTCCAAAGATCGAGATCAGGATAGAGTTGCCGGCCTAGGCCTTCGACATTTAATAATGTCTTCTGCAGCAGCACAAGCGAAGGCTGAACCTCCATATCGAAACGACTGGCGGTTCTGAAAAGTTGTATCAATAAATTGGCGAATGAAATCTCTTTCAAGGGCTTTTCAAAGATCGGTTCGCAGACACTGCGTATTGCCGATTCGAATTCATGGATCTTGGTATCTCTTGGCACCCATCCGCAGGCAACATGGAGTTCGGCAACCTTCCTGTATTCACGCTTGAAGAGAGCGAGTAAATTTTTCGCCAAGTATTCTTGATCGTCGGTGCTAAGGCTGCCAATTATCGCGCAGTCGATTGCGATATATTTTGGGTTCGCAGGCGTCTCATGAGAGACGAAGATATTGCCCGGGTGCATGTCGGCATGAAAAAAGTTGTGGTCGAACACTTGGGTAAAGAAGATGTCGACGCCGGTCTCGGCGAGTTTCTTGAGGTCGGTTCCCTGTGCATTGAGTGCGTCCACGTCCGCGACTGGAATGCCGTGTATGCGTTCCATCACCATGAGTTGCTTGCTGCAGTAGTCCCAATGAACTTTTGGGACATAAAGGACGGGAGAGTTTTCGAAGTTACGTTTTAGCTGTGAAGTATTAGCTGCTTCGGAAAGTAGATCGAGCTCATCATGAATGACCTGCTCGTAGTCATTAACTATTTCTACCAGATGAAGTCTTTTGCCTAGCTCTGTTCGCGTCTCGATGAGCCGGGCGATCCACTTCAATAGTTTTATGTCGTCGCTGACAACTTCTTCGATGCCTGGCCGAGTGGTCTTGATCACAACCTCTTCGCCGCTTTGAAGAGTTGCCTTGTGAACCTGTGCTACCGATGCAGAGGCGAAGGGCTCGCTATCCAGGCTGCTAAAAATCGACTCGGCACTGACACCTAAAGAATCTTCGATTAGCTCGTGGATAGTCGGCGACGAGAAAGGTGGCACATTGTCCTGTAGAGATTGCAGCTCGTCGGCGAGTTCAATGTCCAGAAAGTCTCTGCGTGTAGAGAGCAGCTGGCCGAACTTGATGTAGATAGGGCCGAGTTCTTCCATCGCCTTGCGAAGTCGCAGGTTTCTATGGCTCGTTGCCTGTGAGCTAAATATCCAGACAAGCCGATAGGGCAGCAATATCAGGCTTAGCTTTCGGGCACCCGGTTGACCATGCAGGAACTCATCGAGGCGGTATTTCGCGATGACATTGAGTACTCTATTGAGACGAGGGAGATGTGACACGGCTGACGGACGGAGCTTCTCTGATCTGAGGGCTTGCAAAGATACCACTGCCGGGCAGCTCGAACAAGCGCGAAGCAGTGCTTAAGCGATTGTTTTTAGTAAGTTATTTTGGCTCTGCAAGCAGGGAGTAGCGGCGCTTGAGCAGATCTGTTTTAGCGGCAGTGCGATCGATGCTTAGACGCAGTTGATCCAGTCGATTTGAGAAGCTATCGACTTCTAGCTCGCTGGGTACGAGGCGCGCTTCTTCGGTGAGGTAGTCACGAATGCTGCGCTGCATGCTTGCGCCTGCAGACTGGCTCCAGCCTCGCGCGTTGCTCTCGATCTCGCCTAGCTCATTGCTGAGAACGTCGCCGAGAATCGGGGCCAGAAAGTCTTGCCAGTCTATATCCAAGGACTCGACTGTCATCTGCAAGTCCTGAATAAGTTCGGCATCGCCAGAAATGTTTATGGAGGCATCAGCCATCGCTCTTTGATCGGACTTTTTGATGAGCAGGCTCAGCAAGCTTTCTGCTTTGCCGGAAATGGTCGCGTCGGCCGGTATGCCCAAGGTCTGGCTGTCTATAGCGCTGAGCTTGATGTCGTCGTCTTCGAAGCGGATGCTGAGAGAGAAGTCCGGTCGTTGACTTAGTACTTCGATACACTTTGAATCGAACTTGGAGAACTGTGCGGCAACATGTGCATCGCGCGCGACAAGCGCATTCAGTATCTTCTCGACTGGGAGTAGGGCGAGGCTTCCAAGAAACTGATTCAATGCTGTTCCAGTGTGTTTTGACTAGATTGATTTAAAGCCGATGTGGATTGCGCAGACGCCACCCATTACGTTGTGGTATTTGCAGTTGGCGAGGCCGGCGTCTTGCATCATCTGCAAGAGCGACTCTTGGTCGGGATGCATGCGGATCGATTCATTGAGGTAGCGATAGCTATCGGCATCTCCGGTGATAGCCTTGCCCGCAATCGGCCATAATTTCGAATAGACGTCATAGGCCTTGCTGACAAGCTCGTTTGTCGGTTTGGAAAACTCGAGCACCATTACGCGACCGCCTGGTTTTAGCACTCGCTCCATCGATGCGAGAGCGGCCTCCTTGTTGGTGACATTACGTAGACCATAGGCGATGCAGATGCAGTCAAAGGTATTGTCTGCGAAGGGCAGTTCTTCGGCGTTGACCTGAGCGATGTCGACGTTGGAGGATAGGCCCTTGTCGATGATTCTGTCTCTGCCAACTTGCAGCATCGCCTCGTTGATATCGGCGAGGACGACTTGACCGGTCTCGCCCACCAGAGAAGAGAAGCGAATACTGAAATCGCCAGTTCCTCCGGCGAGGTCCAAAACTTTTTGACCTTTGCGTAGAGCGCTTAACTCGATCGTGAAACGTTTGATGAGCCTGTGGGAGCCTAGCGACATAATATCGTTCATTATGTCGTACTGTTTCGCAACCGAACGAAACACCTGACTCACGCGCTGCTCTTTCTCGGCTACAGGTACTTCTTCGTAGCCGAAATGTGTGGTTTCTTCAGACTCTGTTGGCTTGCTCATGGGGGAATCGCTAGTTGGCTAATCTTGTGTTGAGGGCATGATGTTAATCACTTGCGTACCCTCTGGCAATGCTTCTCGGCTCGCTTTCGCTGCGTCCAGCTTCATCAGGTAGTCATCCCAGAGGGAGTCATGATCAGTTGCCAACTCAGCAAGGTAGTTCCAAGAAAAGATACCAGTATCGTGTCCGTCACTGAAACTGAGTTTAATCGCATAGTTGCCGACGGGCTCAAGATTGACGATCTTAACTTGGCGTTTTCCTGTTTGTAAGATTTCCTGTCCCTTGCCATGCCCGCGCACTTCAGCCGATGGAGAGTGTACACGTAGAAATTCGGCGCTGAAGGTATTGTGTGCGCCATCGGCATACAGCAATTCGAGCGTTGCCGACTTCTTATGCAGTTTAATATCTGTTGGTGCGTTCGTGGTCATTTAAAGTTCCGGCGATTAAATTCACTTCTCGAAGGTCTACAGGATGTAGCGACTCAGATCTTCATCTTCGGCCAGTTCATTCAATTGTTTTTCTACATAGGCCCTATCGATCACGAGCTTCTTGTCGTCGCCAATGGCCATATCGGATGCAGAAAAGGAAACTTCTTCTAACAGCCTTTCCATTACCGTATGCAGTCGTCTGGCACCTATGTTTTCGGTGCGCTCGTTTACCTGCCATGCAGTCTCTGCAATTTTTTCTATGCCGTCTTTGGAGAATGATAACTGCAAGCCCTCGGTGGCGAGTAGCGCTTGATACTGATCAGTGAGTGAGGCATCTGGTTCTACTAGGATTCGCTTGAAGTCATCCGCGGTAAGCGCGTCGAGTTCGACCCGAATTGGGAGTCGGCCCTGTAGTTCAGGAATAAGATCCGAAGGCTTGCTGAGATGAAAGGCGCCAGATGCAATAAATAGTATGTGATCTGTTTTTATGCTGCCGTATTTGGTTGTGACCGTAGAGCCTTCGATTAGTGGTAGTAGGTCTCGCTGTACGCCTTCCCTTGAGACTCCTGCGCCGCCTTGATCGTGTTTATTGGCCACTTTGTCGATCTCGTCGAGGAAGACGATGCCTGTTTGTTCGGTGGCTTCCACCGCTCGAGTGCGAATCTCATCCTCATTAACCAGCTTGGATGCCTCTTCGTCTTTCAAGACCTTTAAGGCCGCCTTAACTGTCAGGCGCCGCGAAGTCTTCTTGCCGCTGTTCATATTTGAGAACATGCTTTTCAATTGGCTGGTCATATCTTCCATGCCAGGAGGCGCCATGATCTCGACGCCGGCAGGGCTCTCGCTAACCTTAATCTCGATTTCTTTGTCATCGAGCTCGCCTTCGCGTAGCTTCTTGCGAAAGAGTTGGCGTGCGGCTGAATTCGATTCTTCGGGGCTGCTATCACTAGCATCGTTCGATTCCGATGACTGCTCCCTGCGTGCCTGCGGCAGGAGCACGTCGAGGATGCGTTCCTCGGCTTTGTCTTCTGCCAAGCGTTGCACCTTGTTCATTTCGGTTTCTCTGATCATCTTGATCGCGATGTCTATCAGATCGCGAATGATTGACTCGACGTCGCGACCGACATAGCCAACCTCGGTGAATTTCGTCGCTTCGATCTTAATGAAGGGAGCCTGAGCGAGTTTAGCGAGGCGTCGTGCTATCTCGGTCTTGCCAACACCGGTTGGTCCGATCATGAGAATATTTTTGGGTGTAACCTCTTCGCGTAGCTCAGCGTCGAGTTTCATGCGACGCCATCGATTGCGTAGAGCGATCGCAACTGCGCGCTTAGCGTCAGCCTGACCTACTATGTGTTTGTCGAGCTCAGAGGTAATCTCGCGGGGTGTCATTGTGGACATGCATTAATACCTGTATTCGTTTTGGTCATTATCAATTTCATTGCAAATTTCACTATCTGTTCAGAGCTACTCTGTAATATCTAACTCTTCCACTGTGTGATTATGGTTTGTAAAGACACAAATATCTGCGGCGATAGTTAAGCTCTTCTCGACTATGTCTCGCGCACTAAGCTCAGTGTTTTGTAGTAGGGCTCTGGCTGCAGACTGTGCGTAGGGACCACCGGAGCCTATAGCCATGAGCGAGTCTTCGGGTTCAATAACATCTCCATTGCCAGTAATGATCAGCGAGGACTCTTGGTCAGCTACTACCAACAGGGCTTCGAGTCTGCGGAGAGAACGTTCAGTCCGCCACAGCTTGGCCAGTTCAACCGCGGCGCGAGTTAGCTTGCCGTGGTGTTTTTCCAGTTGTTCTTCGAAGCGCTCGAAGAGAGTAAAGGCATCAGCGGTGCCTCCTGCGAATCCGGCAATAACCTGATCCCTGTAAAGGCGTCTCACTTTGCGAGCGTTGCCCTTCATTACAGTGTTGCCCTGAGAGACTTGTCCGTCACCTCCGATCACGACTTTATTGCCGCGACGAACTGACACGATAGTGGTGCCTCTGTATTGGTCCATAGCAGATATCCTGTTTCTTCTTTTTTGCTTCATCGAGTAGTGCATCGAGCAAATTCATTAAACGGCCGACGTTCCCATAGCGCGAGAAAATGTGGTGGCTATTGGAAATGCCACTGCTTTGCGATCAGGCTATCACAGGCTAGGGATTATCAACCGCTGGAATCTAGTGCGCGAGCATAGGATATGGGGTGAGACTTTGGGAAATCAAGCGCAGCCTGCTGCGGGAGGTGCTTGTTAACTACTGAATAGTCATGCGCAGGCTGGGGATATTATTAACTCTGAGTAACTGCTCTGCCTCATTCAATAGTTTGTTGCTGGTATAGGGCCCAGATTGGACTAGATAGAGAGTTCGACCAAGTAATTCCTGCTGCTTAACGTTTACGTCGAGACCTATCAGCCTCTGCCGTTCGTTCTCAGTACGAGCCGAATCGAATTGCTGGAATGCCCCGGATTGCAAGATGAACCCAGGATCTAGGGCCTCCTTAGTGTCCGGGCGAGTATCTGCCACAGCTACCGTCAACTCTGCGGCTTCTGCGGCGATTCCTGCCTGCTGTGCTGTCAGCTCTACCGGATTGGCATTTACTGATACTTCGTAGGCGGGTAGCTCGGTATAGAACTCGAGTTGTAGTTCTTCCTCTGCGGGCTCTTCAGTAGCGATTACTGTGGGCGGCTGATTCGCGGAGGGAGTGTTGTTGCTAACCGGCTGATTGATGTTCAGCGCTGGGACATTTCCTGAGAGATAGAGTAGGAAGCAGCCGAATACACCCAGCGCCAGTCCTACAATCACTCCTGTGAACAGAAGAGACCATGCCGGTGGTGTGGCAACGATTTTTCGCTCCAACAGCGGTTCCGGTTTAATTTTGGCGAAATCTTGTGTCATTATTCTAGTAAGGCTTCCACGGGCCGCGACCCTAATTTAAGTTATTGTTTTAAATAACAATAATGGCTAAAAAACTCTGCGCCACCTCAATTATCGGTTGTCTGACGGTAAGCTATAGCCGAATCGAAAGACTTTTCTCGGAATTCAGGCGCTAGACGAGATCTTGTGGATCGACATCAATGCTGAATCTGACAGATCTTGAGAGTTTCATGCTCTCAAGTTCGAGGCATAGATGGGAAAGCAGTGCCTGTAACTTACCGCGTTTATCGGTTTTCAGCAGTAACTGCACCCGATACTTGCCCGCTCTTTTCTCCATGGGTGCGGGTAGCGGGCCCAGTTGCTCGATAGCTAGGGAGTTGTAGTCTGAGAATCTTTGACAGCGCTGCGCTATCTCATCGAGAAATTGCAGCGCTGGTTGCATCTCATTCGCCTCTGCTCTCAATAAACACAGATGAGAGAAGGGCGGTAACTGTGCATCCATTCTTTCTTTCAGTTGGCTCTCGGAGAATTCAGCGTAGGTTTTATTGGCTAAGCTTTGCAAGGTCTCATGGGAGGCATGGCGTGACTGGATTAGAACTTCACCGGGACGGTCGGCTCGACCCGCTCTGCCAGCGACTTGTACTATGGTCTGCCCCATGTGTTCTTGGCCGCGGAAGTCTGCACTGAATAGGCCGGAGTCGGCATCGAGTATGGCAGCCAGTGTGATGCTAGGAAAGTGATGCCCTTTCGCGAGCATTTGCGTACCTAATAATATGCAAGGCTCACCCTTGTTAATCTCCTCCAGCATTTTTTCTAGGCTGTGCTTGCGGCGTGTCGAGTCGCGATCGATGCGAATTACTGCGGTGTCCGTAAATTGCGTCTGCAGAAATTTTTCGATTCGCTGGGTACCGATGCCCATAGTATTTAGGTCTTTCGATTTGCAGCTGGGACATGATCGAGGCAGCCTAGCCGCCTCTCCACAATGGTGACATCGAATGCTAGGTGGATTCGCGTGAACTGTGAACTGCGCGATGCAGTTCTCACATTCACAAATCCAACCGCAGGTTTGGCAATTCAGTATCGGTGCGAACCCTCGTCGGTTAATAAAAACGAGCACCTGATTGCGCTGCTCTATGTGTTTGCGGATTCGGTACAGCAGTTGTTCTGAAAAGCCTTCACGCATCGCGTCATTCGAAACATCGATGATTTCCATCGTGGAGGACTTGTCGATACCGGTGCGCTGAGTGAGGCGCAGATGAGCGAATTTTTCACTTCGTGCGTTATGTAAACTTTCCAGGCTTGGGGTTGCCGAACCAAGAACGATGCAAATATTTTCTTGTTGTGCTCTGCTTATGGCAATGTCTCGCGCCGAGTAGCGAAATCCATCTTGTTGCTTGAAAGAGGAGTCGTGTTCTTCATCGATCACTATCAAACCTGGTTTTGCCAGTGGTGTGAAAATGGCCGAGCGCGTGCCAATCACTATGCCGGCACTCCCGTCTCTCGCCTGTGACCAGGCGGTCATTCTTTCGGTCTCGTTCAAGCCCGAGTGTAGGCTCACCACTGGGCAGTTGAAGCGTTGCTTAAATCGGGCAATAGTTTGCGGGGTTAGACCGATCTCTGGCACTAGAACTAGGCACTGCAGTCCCTTAGACAGCTGTTCCTGCATGATGCGCATATACACTTCGGTCTTGCCGGAGCCGGTAATGCCATCGAGTAGGAAGCAGTTGTACTTATCCAATGCCTTGCTGATTGTGGTTACGGCGAGCAGCTGCTCTTCGTTCAGCTCGATGTCGAAATGTGACTTTGGCGCCAGCGGTTCGAAGAAGGCTGCGGCTGCCTCTGTCCGAGAATGTTCTTCAATCAGCTGCTTTTGCAGTAGCTGTGCTAGCAGTTGCTTGCTGAACCCGGCTTGTCGTAATGCGGATTCGGTGACTTCTCCTGCCGAACGAATAAAACTCAACAAGGCTTTTTGTTTGACGGCGCGACTCAGTGAACCTGCCTCGGAAGCGGAGGCTTCGCTGGCGGTCCAGAATTTACTATTTTCTCGCAGGGGGATGCCATTGCGTAGCTTGGCTGGCAGTGCGGTAACAAAGACCTCACCTAGTGGATGTTGATAGTAGTTGGCAGCCCAGAGAAGTACTTTAAAAAGGGCGTCGTTTAGTAGCGGTTCGCTATCTAGCGAGGCGAGGATCGGCTTTAGCTTTTTCTTCTCCAAGCTTGAGCTATTCGCGACTGCCACCACGATGCCGATTAGCTGCTGCCGACCGAATGAAACCTTTACGCGAATTCCGACTCGTGGCTCAGACAAGGCTTCTTGCGAAGAGGCAGGAAGATAGTCGAAGACTCTGCGCAGAGGAGAGGGCACGGCGACTTGTAAGACCTTGCCGCGGTATTTTACTGTAGCTTCGGCTGACATTTGGGATGACACTGTTTTGGGGTGGCGTTATAAAGTGGCTTGATCGGAATCGCATAGTAAGTTCAAAAGGTTTAGTAAACAACACGCGCTTGGTATTTACGGGCTAGCCAGCTGGCAGCAGAGCTGCCTGCTCAAGCGCTCAAGTTTTGGTAGTGTCTCAGTTTGAATCTTTCACTGACTCTGAAGGGCAGTGGA